>Ga0247735_1000010_pt1 | contig 298376 bp, 299 predicted proteins | sample UWRJL178409R2_FD_180934 | JGI IMG/M metagenome (GOLD analysis project Ga0247735, IMG submission 180934) | Plant litter microbial communities from Arlington Agricultural Research Station in Wisconsin, United States - UWRJ-L178-409R-2 | ecosystem: Environmental > Terrestrial > Plant litter >... | reverse complement strand
GAAGCTTTAAAAAGCTGAAGTATGAAGGTTTCCGCCATATTATCGAATTACGTTCACCCGAAGAAGTTGATGCGATAACCGGTATAGTACGTGATCCATTATATAATAACAAAAAGCAGGAAACCGGCCCTTTAGATATCATAGGTGATGTACACGGCTGCTATGATGAGTTAATCCAGCTTTTAACAAACTTGAATTACATCAACAATGGTGAAACATGGGTTCATCCCGAAGGCCGGAAAGCTGTATTTGCGGGTGACCTGGTTGATCGCGGGCCCAAAACGCCTGAAGTATTAAAGTTGGTAATGAGCATGACAGCCACTGGTAATGCTTATTGTGTACCCGGTAACCATGACATTAAACTGATGCGATGGTTGAGCGGTAAAAACGTGCAGGCTAAACACGGATTACAGGAATCTATCGATCAGTTAAGTTTGGAAACACAAGAGTTCAGGGATCAGGTTAAAAAGTTTTTAGATGGCCTGATCAGCCATTATGTTTTTGACGGTGGCAAACTGGTAGTTGCCCATGCAGGTTTAAAAGAAAGCATGCAGGGGCGCGGTTCGGGCGCAGTGCGTGAGTTTTGCTTATACGGCGAAACCACCGGCGAGATAGATGAATTTGGTTTACCTGTGAGGCTTAACTGGGCAGCAGAATATAAAGGCAGGGCTATGGTAGTTTATGGACATACACCTGTTCCTGAAGCACAGTGGCTCAATAATACCATTGATATAGACACGGGTTGTGTATTTGGCGGATCATTGACTTCTTTGCGCTATCCTGAACGGGAATTGGTTGCGGTAAAAGCCGCTAAGGTGTACTGCGAACCAGTAAGGCCCCTGAATCATGGTAAAGCCAATGTGGCAAACTTAACCATGCAACAGGAAAACGACAATGTATTGGATATTGCGGAATTCACTGGGAAGCAGATTGTAGAAACACGCTTAGGTAATAACATCACCATAAGGGAAGAAAACGCTATCGCTGCATTAGAAGTAATGAGCAGGTTTGCTATCAATCCAAAATGGCTGATCTATTTGCCACCTACAATGAGTCCGTCTAAAACCAGCATACTGGATGACTACCTGGAATTTCCGACTGAAGCCTTTGATTATTACAAAGCAGCCGGCATTGGCAAGGTGGTATGTCAGGAAAAGCATATGGGCTCAAGGGCAGTGGTTATCGTCGGTAAAAACGAAGAAGCGATTAGCAAAGCATTTGGAATTACAGGCGAAGGTATTGGTACTGTTTATACCCGAACAGGTCGCGCATTTTTCAATGATAAAATAACCGAGCAGGCGTTATTGGCACGACTGAATACAGCGTTGGTCACTTCAGGATTCTATGATGCTTTCGATACCGACTGGGTTTGTTTGGATAATGAATTGATGCCCTGGAGTGCTAAAGCACAAGCTTTACTCCAAACGCAATATGCGGCTGTAGGTAGTGCGGCAACCAATGCTTTGGCCGATGTGATGGTTGCACTGGAACAATTGACTCAAAGAGATGCGAACGGGGAAGCATTGTTAGCAGAATACAGCGAAAGGCAAAAAGAAGCTAAGCAATTCTCTACGGCCTATCAACAATATTGCTGGCCTGTAAACAGCCTGGATGATTATAAGCTGGCGCCATTCCACATCTTAGCGTCAGAAGGAAAACTTTGGACAAGCGAGAACCACGAATGGCACATGGAGCAGATTAAAAAAATCTGCGCGGCTGATCCGGTTATATTGTTAGCTACGCCTTATAAGATCGTGGAACTGAATAACGAAACGAGTATTAACGATGCTACAGAATGGTGGTTATCTTTAACGGGTAAAGGCGGGGAAGGTATGGTGGTTAAACCTTATAACTTTATTGAAAGAGACGGTAAAGGATTGATACAACCAGCTATCAAGATCAGGGGAAAAGAATATTTGCGGATCATCTATGGCCCGGAATATACCGCCGCTGAAAACATCATCCGCCTAAAGTCACGGGGATTAAATGCCAAACGGGGATTAGCCATGCGCGAGTTTGCTTTGGGCATAGAAGGCTTGCAGCGCTTTACCGATAGAGAACCGTTAAGGCGCGTACACCAATGTGTATTTGGCGTATTGGCGATGGAAAGTGAGCCGGTAGATCCGAGATTATAAATCGGCTAAATAAACTGACCATATTACAATGCGGTGTTTTTACCGCATTGTAATTGGTTAAGCGATAATATCCAATTGTAACATGAACATAAACGAAGCGATCACACAACTTAAATCTTATAATGGCCCATTTGAATTGACGCTACATCCTGGCGCAGGTGGAGCTTTGATCAAAGATGTGGAGAATGCTTACGGTTTTGAATTACCGCAGGACTTTAAATCTTTTTATCGTTTTACCAATGGCTTGGAAATGGATGAAGACATTTTCAATATGATCCCGCTTAGTGAAATGATAGGGAATAGTAAAGATGACAAGCATCCATCCATTGCAGAGTATATGATCTACAGCGATATGTGGCACCTTGAAATAAACACTGATGATCCGAATCAGTATGAAATATATGTTTTAGACTACGATTCAGAAAAAATTGTGCTGACCAATTCGCTTGCTGAATTTATCACCCGGTTTTTAAAAGGCGGCGTATTTCAGATCGGAGGTCTTTACGCCTGGAAAGATGAAATCAAAGCTGAAATTCATGGGAGAACTGACCCAGCTCAAGTAAAGCACTTGTTCGGTGCGTGGCGTGAATGTTTGACACTTGGCCTGATAAAAGTAGAAGAGGTAAAGTATCGTGCGGATTGGATAATTGCAACTGAGGACGATCCACATTATTTTTTTATTGAGATGTCTCTCAGCAGAAATTTGAACGAGTTAGTCACCCTTTTAGATTCATTAAATCTAGCACACGACATTTTACAAATTCGCCTTGTACTGGCCACAGCAAGTACGGCATTACTTATCGATAAAATTACACCTGACAGGGCAATAGCTATACTTGAATATTTGAGATGGAAGGGACAATTTACAGATTATGAAAGAAACGAAATAAACTATCTTTTGGCATTGTGGGATGATTTACAAGAGATTAATGAACCCCAATTGGAGGCACAAGCGAACGAGCGATTAAAGGATTTTCTAAATAATTATAGCCGTTTAAGCTTATATAACTACAGAGTATGGCGTTCAATAAACGAGCATATTACCGAGGTGTTTAACAATAAAGTTTAGCGCCCATTTAATTTTTTATAACACTTTACATTATCAACAGCATTTATTACTGTGCATCATGAAAGAAATCATCCTGCAAAAGTTAACGGAACTTGAGCAATCGGAAAATATTAAAATACTATATGCTTGCGAGTCTGGAAGCCGGGCCTGGGGATTTGCCTCTCCCGATAGTGACTTTGATGTTCGCTTTATTTATACCCGAAATGCTAACCATTATCTGAGCATTGCAGAAATGCCGGATGTGGTTGGCCTCCCGGTTAATGAGGTATTAGATATCGGCGGCTGGGATTTGAAGAAAGCTTTAAAGCTATTCCTCAAATCTAACGGCCCCTTGTATGAGTGGCTACAGTCACCTATCATATATCGTCAGGATAATGCTTTCGCTGATAAAATGCAGAGTTTAATGCCTTCTTATTTCTCCTTACGCTCAGGCGGAAATCATTATTTATCAATGGCTAACAATACGCTTAGAGATGACCTGCAGGGCGAACAGGTAAAGCTAAAGCGTTACTTTTATGCCTTACGCCCGGCGTTGGCCTGCCAATGGATAGTACAGAAACAAACTGTACCGCCAATGGAATTTAATAAATTACGTGTTTTAATAAGCGATAGCGAAGTTCAGAAAGGTATAGATGATCTTTTAGAGAAAAAAAAAGATGCAGATGAAAAGGCTTTTATACCACCCGTTGCATTGCTTAACGAGTGGTTAAATGATACACTAAATTATTGCAGGGAACAAATGCCGGTAATGCCATCGGAAAAGAAAGACGTAGATGAATTGAATGAAGTTTTTAGAAAATACATACAGCCATGACTTATGAACAGCTAAAACAGCAAAAAGAACTAATACTATTGGATTGTGTAAGCGGCAGTACGGCTTATAACCTGAATGTTGCCGGTTCTGACGTGGATAAGAAAGGAATCTTCATCATGCCTCTAAAACAGCTTTACGGATTTGAGCAACAAGATCAGATTGCTAATGCAACCAACGATGAAGTTTACTTTGAGATAGGCCGTTTCCTGGAACTATTAATGAAGAACAATCCCAATATATTGGAGCTGTTAAGTACGCCTAAAGAGCATGTAATATTTCGCCACCCGGTAATGGATCTGATCAAGCCGGAGGATTTTCTTTCTAAACTCTGCCTGGATACATTCGCCGGATATGCACAAACGCAGATCAGGAAAGCCCGAGGCTTAAATAAAAAGATCAATAAACCATTGGACGCTGAACGTAAATCTGTAATGGATTTCTGCTTTGTAATCCATAATAATGGCAGTATCCCATTAAAGGAATGGCTGAAAGAATATGGTTTCAGCCAGGAAGAATGTGGCTTAGTGAACCTGGATCATTTCAGAAATGTTTACTTACTGTATCATCAAAAACAGTTGACAGAGGGGCGATTTAAAGGAATATCATCTGGCCCCGATGCTGATGACGTGCAATTAAGTTCTATACCTAAAGGAATAGAGAACATAGCAGTAATGAACTTTAATAAGGATAGTTATTCCATCTACTGCCGTGAATATAAAGAGTATTTGGAATGGGAAGAAAAGCGGAACGAACAACGATATCAGAGCACGCTATCACATGGCAAAAGTTATGATGCCAAGAATATGATGCACACCTTTAGGCTTTTGAGCATGGCCGAAGAGATAGCGTTGCATAAGGAAGTGATTGTTAAAAGAAAAGACCGTGATTTTCTTTTGAAGATCCGTAATGGTGAATTTGAATTTGATGAACTGATGAAAATGGTTGAAGAAAAAATGGAACAGATAAAAGTAGTTTATGAAAAGTCTGTTTTGCCTGATAGACCTGATATTCAAATAGCGGAAAATATTTTGGTGCAGATACGGGAAAGATTTTACGAAACTTGAGCACTAAATATTATATAACTTAACTAAATTTCTACCTATTTTAGTTAAGTTTTTATCCTTGCTCCTTTATCACACAATGTCGGATACCATCACCTATCAATACAACAAATCTTCGGCTTTAAACAAGTCTAATTCTTTAGACGAATTGTTTTTGGCGAAATATAGTGAAGTACAAAAGAAAAATGCACCGTGCTTTTTTTGGGGTCGCTTAACTGACCCGTATACAACGGCGCGGTGCCTGCTTACCCTCTCAAATGTTGTACAGTCCAGTTTCAATTTGTCACCTTTTCAGCTTGCCCTTTTAAAAGACCCTATTGTTACTGCCGGTAATGAGAAAATCAGATTTGAGGGATTTTCTCATTGTGCAGGGGTTTATGCTCGAGTGGATATTTTAGGTGAGGGGCACGACGGCGAATTTTTAGAAAGCGGCACTACCAATGTGGACTTTAATCAATCTATGCTCTCCGCCCTAAGCAGTATTCGTAAAAACGAAAATGTGTTACTTTCTATCGGACAAAAAGAGGTTGGTTTACACCGAGAAAACGAAAAAGTAATAGAGCGAAAGGTCCCCCTGCCTGTTAAATGGATAAAGGGGCTAACCTCGGTACAAATGTTTCTTTCCGAATCTGAAAAGGTTCATTCGTTTAATCGCCTCCAGGCATTACAGCTATTTAAAACCATACCAACCGGTAAACCTAAAACAGACTATTATTTATTGATCAGAGGGGGCAAGCCAATGTTTTCTCCGGTAAAAGGCAACGATGCGGTAACCATTGGAGGGATACACAGGTTAAAACTAATTGAACCTTTATTGGCAATTGCCGATGAGTTAAGAGTATTTCCTCATGCTACTATGCAGGCAACTACCTGGCAGGTTTACATTGGAGCTATAAGATTTACCTTGTCATTATCAAGGGATACATGGCGCGGATTTTCTGGCGAGGGCGCGGCACTGGAATCACTGATTGAAGACATTCCTGACCAATGGGTAGAGCTTGTGGACAATTACAGTTATGCCAACCAGGAATTCAATTCAACCTTACTTGCTGTTAACGAAGGGCTCGACTTGCAAAAAATAGAGAATATCACTGGCCGGCTTTCGGCAATTGGCTTATTGGGATATGATCTGGACGAAAATAATTTTTTCTATAGACGACTACCATTTAAGCTAAGCCGAATTATGAGCCTTAATCCAAGATTGAAGGATGCCGAAAAATTATTATTCGAAGGGAAGGTAAAAATCATTTCGCGGCAGGATGGTAAAATAGAAGCGCAAGTAGAAGGTAGCGGTGTTAAGCATATAGTTATGCTCAATGGAGATAAAGAACAATGTACCTGTACATGGTTCAGTAAAAACCAGGGTGAGCGGGGTATTTGTAAACACATATTAGCAGTGAAAAAATTAATAATAAACTAAGCTGTTATGACAGTTATTGAAGAGTTTACTAACATTTTAGAAAATGAAAGAGAAGCGGAGTTAATTCCCTTTTTGCGGAGGTTGGATAAAGAGAAAAAGAAAGAACTGGTACCGGCTCTAAAAAAGCTTTATAAGATATATTCTGCCTATAGTCAGGAAGCAGGAACAACTACTTATCGGCCAAAATGGTCAAGCCCGCAACGCACAATCCTGGGCATCGCCGGTTTTATTTGCCATACACAAAAAGATTTTGAGCAAGGTAATTCAGGTGTTATTAACAAAGAAACTTTAGACAGCATTTTACCATGGTATTGCCCCATTTGGTTTAGTGATTTTATAAATAATTATGCTAATCAGGACTTTACGCCATACTTTATAAATTACGATTGGTATATGGAGCTTGTGGAGCAGCAATATGTATCTGAGACGCCCCTATTAATAGCCAAAATATTACCCAATTACATCTTTAAGTCCTTACTTAAGGGATATGAATATGTTCCTGAAAATTTGCTAAAACGAGAGGTGACGCTAAAGGAACATATCTGGTATATATTCAATCATGAGTCAGGAATTAATTGGAGTGAAAGATATATCAACTTACCTGATAAAAGCAGGGATGGGCTATGGATAGATACTTTTAAAAGATATGCGAGCGAAAACAGGATTGACCGTAAACGTCTTCTAAAAGAATCACTTAAAGCAAGTAATAATAATTTTAACCAGACTTTATCTGGTTGGTTTATTGAACTATTCATCAAACTTGAACCAACAAAGGCCGAAACGATAGAACTACAGGAAGGATTATTTCAGATACTAAGTTCGCCACATAGTAAGGTGGTAAATACATCATCCAAGTATTTAAAGGATTTAACAGATGAACAAGAGTTTTTAATTGATGCGTATTTAGACTATTCTCCCTCAATGTTAACATCGGAATCCAAAGCGGTTGTTGCTGGTGTGTTAATGACATTGGATAAGCTGGCTAAAAAATATCCAAACCAGCGGGAACAAATTTGTATCATCTCTTGCCAGGCCTTTATACACCAGGACAATAATCTACAGCTCAGGGCTGCTAAGCTGATTCAGAAATATGGCGAGGCAAACTCAGAAGTCGTTAAAGAAACCATTCAAGCTTATTATGACGCTTTGTTTTCTGAAGCAAAGAATGTTTTAACTGATTTCTCAAAAGCGGTTATAAACGATGAAGCTGTAATAGAAGATGACCTATCCGATGCCAGTTCAGGTTTGGTTGAGGTTCGAATGCCTGAAAACTTTGATGAGCTTGTCTTTTTAGCCAGCCAGTCATTTGATCAAAATGAAACCTATCACTTTGATTTGTTACCGGCATCTATTCTGAAATTTCAAAATGAGATGACGGCGGAAAATATTCTTAAGCTAATGCCGGCTTTTCAGCGCGCGTATAAAATGATAACGAGTGACTGGACCAGTTCCATGGGCTATTTAGACAATATGCTAGCTAAGTTTTTTACGAGCTTTGGCCAACTATTGGTTGGTTTTAATCCTATAGCCGCTGAACCCATAAGGTTAATGCAGCAATCATTCGTAAAGTTAGAGGATGAAAAGAAAGCCAAATGGGACGGTTATAAAATGCGGCTTGGTGGCATAAAGCCCTGGGACATTTATACGCATTCACTGGGATATAAACCTCATAAGGATATTTTGTTGAATGCTTTTTTTATGTTAGAGAGAAAAATCAGTCTTCCCTTACTGTCTACACCTACACATGAACCTTGTTGGGTTTCTCCAATGACGCTGATTGAACGTTTGAGCCACTATCAGAAAGCGAATGTTATTCCAGGGGATATGGACTTTCAGATTGCGATAGCCCGCTGCCTTCCAGACAATCAGACAGAGGCAATCAAGTTAGCTAACGAAAACCTTAAAGGGGAATACCGGGAACTTATGGGATTAGTTCTTGGTGAAGATCAGAATCCTAAAGATAGTTACAAGTTCAAGTCAGCCTGGCTTGTCGCTGGTGTAACTAAATCTTCGCCGGATATTGATACCGAACGGATTTCATTTTCCAGTTTGTCGCATACCTATCTTAACGGCGAGTTTGGGTGGAATTCATTGGTAGAAAATTACGTTTGGCAGCAGTATGATTACAAATTACGTAAGAATGTTGACGTTCCTGCCAAAAGAAAAATCATCAGGGTTAATTTCGGTGATAAACAAAAAAAGACCTCTGCATTTAAAACAGTACTGAGTAAAATACTTCCTAATCAAAAGGAAATTGAATTATCGATTTATGATTATACAGAACTGAAGTTTGAATATATCTCGGCAGAACATAATGATATCAAACGCCTGCTTTACTTAATTCCCAGACAGCCGGATATTCTGATCGCCCATATTATTAATAAGGGTTTACGATACATTGATTTTTCAAGTGAGAATGATAAAAAATTGATCATATATACACTTGAAACGCTTTTAACTTTAGATTATCGGCACGGTACTATGTCTAATTTGTTCATCGCTTCTTGTATGATTAGTAGCGATAAAACGGTTCGGACTTATGCTGCAGAATTATGGATCAAAGGGATAACGGAAGAATCTATAGATAGCGGCTCAATTGGTAAGATTATCGGTAAACATGAACAAATTGAGCTTGCGCCGCTAAAGCGTTTTACAGATCTCGTTATTTCGAATATGTTCCAAATATCGAAAAAACATAACAAGGCATTGGAAAGCCTATTAGCTTGTTGTATTGAACAGATGAGCGACACCCCAATTAGCGGCTGCAAAAAGCTTTTGGAAATTTACGCAGAAGTCTTATCTGTCAATAAAAGTACAATTATAAACGAGCATGTTATTACGCGTTTGAATATTTGGGAATCTACCGAAACGTTAAAGAAAGTGATTCAAAAAATGAAAAATGTGTAATATTAAGAACACTCGAAAGCATAAGAACACCATTCTCAGTAAAGACAAACGGTAATACCCTTCGCCCTCCGCGCCCTTTCTTTGACATCACAAATTGTGATGTCAAAGATGAGTATTCATTTTCCGAAAGCTGAAACATGAAGTCAGTGGGAATCGTTTTAGATTTCTATTTACCGATTGATTTAAAACACGTGTTTCAATATTGTATAATTCCGCCAAATCGCTTGCCAGCATTGTTTTATGCCCACGGATATAATAGATTTTATTCATGATGATTTCATCGGATATCAATTGGTTTTCCATTTTTTTAGATTGAAAGGATAAGATGGGAATAAACTCTATAAGGTGCCATTTTGCCACCTTATAGAGCTGTAATTATTAAACAGTTAGATATTTCTGTTTAAGAGCTGCCATATCCTGGCTTACTTTCAAGTCCAGAATTTTAGCATAGTGCTGGGTAGTTTTGATATTGGTATGCCCTAACATTTTGCTGACTGTTTCTATCGGTACACTATTGGATAGGGTAACTGTCGTGGCAAAGGTATGCCTCGCCAGGTGAAACGTCAAATGTTTAAGAACATCCGATAAGTCTGCTATCTCTTTAAGGTAAGCATTCATTTTTTGATTACTCAATACCGGCAATAGCAGTCCTTTATTTTCACATTGGGGATGATCCTGATAACGGTTTAATATAGTTAAAGCTACAGGGAGCAGAGGTATGCGGGAAGATGTATCCGTTTTTTGGCGACTGGTAAATATCCACTGCTCGCCGTCCATACCAATACCTATCTCATTTCGTTTCAGCTTCTTTACATCGGCATAAGACAAACCGGTGTAACAGCAAAAAACAAAAATATCCCTTACTTGCTTCAGGCGCTCAATAGTAATCTTTGGGGATGTCGTAATATTATCCAGTTCCTGCTGCGTAAGAAAAGTACGCTCCTTTGCCTTAGCAGTGGATTTAAAATTGATGAATGGATTTTGCTTTAGCCAACCATTAGCAATACAGTGATTAGCTATTTTTTTAAGATGTTTAATATACTTGGCAGCAGATACACCGGTAATTTTACAATCTGCTTTCAGGTAAAACTCAAATCCTGTAATAAAGGCGTAGTTTAATTGGCTGATCTCTATATCTGTTTTGCCATACTTTTTTTGCAGGAAGCCAGTAAGATGTTTTTCAGACGTATTGTATCCTTTTAATGTATTCGCTTCAAACCCATTACCAATCAATGCCTTTACTTTGGCATTATGTTCAGCAAACAGTTGCATCAGGTAGCGGCTCTTTTCTGTTTTTCCTGTGAATTGGTTCTGTAGGCTTTCAGTGGTGATGCGTTGGTTTGAATCAATCAGCACCTGGTGCGCATTTCTAACTTTGGTTAGCAGGCTGTCCAGATAATAATTAAGTGATTTGATCTCTTCTTTTGCGCCGATGGCCCGGCCAGCATGGCTGTTCCATTTGGCCGGATCACATTCACGTCCGGCAGACATTTCTACGCGTTTACCATCTACGGTAATGCGCATGTAGACGGACATAGGGCCGCCTTTGTAGTTTTTTTGCTTTCTCAGGTAAAAAAGCAGGTGGAAATTACTTTTCATAATTACAAGCTTAAAAGTGAAACAAAAGTAAGTTTGTAGCCTGCTATTATCAAGATGTTTAATGATTTAACATATTGATAATCAATTAATTATAAGCAATTCGGTGCGTAGTATTTTCCCATTTAGGTACGCACCGAATTTGCGTCTTTTTTGTTGCAATTTGGTGCATAAAATGGTGTTTTGATAGAAACAAAAAAACCTGCAATCATTTGATTTGCAGGTTTTTAGCATCTTTCGATATTGTTTTTAGTAGCCCGTAGGGGAATCGAACCCCTGTTTCTAGAATGAAAATCTAACGTCCTAACCCCTAGACGAACGGGCCATTTCTTGGTAACAAAATCTGATATTTTAGATTTCGTTCCCCTTATTTTGGGATTGCAAAGATATACGTTTCCAGATAAATTAAAAATAAATTTTAAGATTTTTTTTCTGCAAGGTTTTCAGTCGCTTATTTACTAAGCTTTATAACACATCAATTAAGAATAAGCCAAACAAAAAACATGTTCGGCTATTTATATTTCCGATACTTATAAAGTACCTTTATATAAAACACTTACCTTATGAAAGCTATTTGGAACAACCGGATAATTGCCGAAAGCGATGACACCATTGTAGTAGAGCGAAACCATTATTTCCCGAAGGATAGCGTTAACCCCGATTTTCTGCGGGAGTGCTCAACACACAGCACTTGTCCATGGAAAGGCCTCGCCTCTTATTACACACTTGAGGTTGATGGTAAACAAAACCCGGATGCAGCATGGTACTATCCTGCCCCAAAAGCCGAAGCTGTACATATTACCAATTATATAGCCTTTTGGAAAGGGGTGCAAATAACCGAATGATGAAGGAATACGATTGTATAGTAATTGGATCTGGCCAGGCAGGTACGCCATTGGCCAAAAAGCTGGCCGAAGCCGGTAAAAAAACCCTACTGGTTGAGAAACGCTTTATAGGCGGCACTTGTGTAAACGATGGCTGTACACCTACCAAAACCATGGTGGCCAGCGCGCGCGTAGCTTACCTGGCAAGCCGTTGTAACGAAATGGGCGTAACCATAAAAGGCTACAAGGTTGATATGCGCCAGATAAAAAAGCACAAGGACGATATCGTGCTCAAATCGCGCAATGGGGGGCAAGCAGCCGTTGAAAAAACAAAAAACCTCGACCTACTCTTTGGCGATGCCACTTTTATCGATAAAAAAACAATCAGCGTACAGCCAGAAAAAGGCAAGGCAAAGGAGTTTAAAGCCGAACTGATCTTTATCAACACAGGCGCTAAAACTATTATCCCTAGTGATATTGAGGGATTGGACGAAATAGATTACCTAACATCCACCACCATCCTCGACCTGGAGAAAGTGCCGGAGCATTTGCTTGTTATCGGCGGAAATTATATCGGGCTGGAGTTTGGGCAAATGTTCCGCAGGTTTGGCAGCAAGGTTACCATACTGGAAAAATCGGCACGGTTACTATCCCGTGAGGATGAAGATATCGCTGCGGAAGTAACCAAATTCCTGGAGCAGGAAGATATTGTAATTCATGCCAATGCTAAGGCAACTAAATTCAAACCGAAAGCAAAAGGCAAAATAACAGCTACGGTTAGTATTGACGGTAAAGAGCAAAAAATAAAATGCAGCCATGTGCTGATCGCTATCGGTCGCGCGCCGCAAACAGATACGCTTGGGCTGGATAAAACCGGCGTAAAGATGGACGAGAAAGGCAACATCAAAGTGAACGGCAAGCTGGAGACCAACGTAAAAGGCATTTATGCACTTGGCGATGTAAAAGGCGGCCCGGCATTTACGCATATCTCTTATAACGATTATACCATTGTTTACCGTAACCTGATAGAAAAACAAAACCTGAATATCAACGACAGGCCCATCCCTTATTGTATGTTCACCGACCCTGAATTGGGTCGTGTAGGTATCACCGAGGCACAAGCCAAAGAACAGGGCTTAAACTATAAAGCAGCCACCCTGCCTATGGCACACGTAGCCCGGGCCATTGAAACCGGCGATACCCGCGGGATGATGAAAGCCGTAGTCGACCCCAAAACCAAGAAGATACTGGGTGTAGCAATTGTAGGTACCGAGGGTGGCGAGATCATGTCGGTTTTACAAATGGCAATGGAGGGCGGCATCACTTACGACAGGATCCGTTACTGCGTTTTTGCGCACCCCACCTACTCCGAATCGTTAAACAACCTGTTTATGGGTTTAGAGGATTAAGCGCCCGGTATGATAAAAATTGAGCGCCTTGTAAAAACTTTTGGAGCAATAAAAGCTGTTGATGGCATTTCCTTCGAAGTGAACGAGGGCGAGAACATGGTGCTTTTGGGTACCAGTGGCTGCGGTAAAACAACCACCCTGAAAATGCTTAACCGCCTGATAGAACCCGATAGCGGCATTATTTCTATCGACGGAAAAAACATTCATAACCAGCCTGCCGAATTATTGCGGCGTGGCATTGGCTATGTGCTGCAGAATAACGGACTATTTCCGCATTACACCGTTGCCGAAAACATTGCCATTGTGCCCAACCTGTTAAAATGGGATAAGGCCAAAACCCAAAAACGCATTGATGAATTGCTGGAGAAACTACACCTCTCAAAAGATTACCTGAACGTTTACCCCAATGAACTAAGTGGCGGGCAACAGCAACGTATCGGCCTGGCGAGGGCTTTGGTAGCCGATCCGCCGGTTTTACTGATGGATGAACCATTCGGCGCTTTGGATAATGTTACCCGTTCAAAGATCCATGGCGAGTTTTTGGCATTGGATGAACTGAAGCGTAAAACTATCATCATGGTTACGCACGATGTGCAGGAAGCCTTTGAGCTAGCCGACCGTATCGCGCTAATGGACAAAGGCAAAATAGTGCAAATTGGCACCCCTGCGGACTTATTGTTTAATCCAAAAAATACTTTTGTAAGTGACTTTCTAAAAGAGCAGCACCTGCAGCTGGAATTTAAAACCATTACACTAAATGATATTTGGGAACACCTGCCCCGTGTCGATAAAAAAACAAATACAAAGCAACTATCATCAGAAGCTGACGTGTGGGAAGTATTAGAGAGTTTTAAATTTTCTCCACGAGAAAGCTTAAGCGTGATCAACCAACAAAACAAAGAGGTAAAAAGCATTACGTTTGATCAGTTGATGGCTGCATTTTCACAATATAAAAACCACCAGGCACATGAATGAGCACCAGCAAACCTTGTGGGAGTTTATGCAGCAACAAGCCGATAAGCTTGGGGTACAAACCATGCAGCATATCGGGCTTACGTTTATCTCGCTATTTATTGCGGTATTGATTGGACTGCCTCTGGGCATTTACATCACCCGTAAAAAACAACTTTCGGGGGTTGTATTGGGTGTAGCGGGTATCCTGCAAACCATTCCAAGTATCGCCCTCCTCGGTTTCATGATCCCTGTTTTAGGTATCGGTGCCAAGCCCGCTATTGTGGCGCTATTGCTTTATGCCCTGCTACCCATCATCCGCAATACCTATACGGGCATTACCGGGGTTGATGCGTCGGTTAAAGAGGCCGCTGTAGCCATGGGGATGAGCAAATGGCAGGTATTGTTCAAAGTAGAATTACCTTTGGCTATGCCGGTGATATTAGCCGGTATCCGTACTGCAACAGTAATCAATGTAGGCGTTGCAACCCTTGCATCTTACATAGCTGCAGGCGGCTTGGGTGAGTTTATTTTCGGGGGTATCTCGCTAAACAATACCAATATGATATTGGCAGGCGCTATACCGGCGGCAATGCTCGCCATTTTGTTCGATTTTCTGCTATCGCGATTGCAAAAACTCAACTTTAAAAAGATAAAAGGCGCGGTTAAGGTTGCACCTGTATTGCTGATATTGCTATCCGGCCTGTACTTTATACCATCGGCCTATGGCAGCAAGCTTACAGCAGGTTTTACGCCCGAGTTTATGGGCAGGCAGGATGGCAACCTTGGCCTCATCAGTAAATATGGGTTAAAAATTCACACCATTGTGATAAACGATGCGGTAATGTACAAAGCCGCGCAGGAGAAGGAACTGGATGTGATAAGCGGTTACAGTACAGATGGCAGGCTTAAGGCTTATAACCTCGTAGTGCTGGATGATGATAAAAAGATTTTCCCGCCTTATTATGCAGCGCCTATTGTAAGGGAAGATGCCCTGCGAAAGTTTCCCGAACTGGAAAAAACATTAAACCTGTTGGCCGGCACAATTACTGACTCGGTAATGACCGAATTAAACTACAAAACCGACTATCTTCACCAAACGCCTGAGCGTGTAGCTAAAGATTTCCTGCTATCGAAAAAGTTATACAAACCCGAGCGCGGAGGTAAAGACGCCGTGGTGCGTATCGGATCAAAAATATTTGGCGAGCAGTACATTTTAGCCAGCATGTACACCATGCTGATAAAAGGCTACACCAATTATGATGTAGCCACCAAAACCGGCTTAGGCGGCACCAAAATAGTTTTTGATGCCATGACGAACGACCAGATAGATGTTTACCCGGAATACACCGGCACCGGCTTGCTGGCCATATTACAGGCGCCGCCGCAAACTGTTACACGGCTGCAGGTAAGCAAGGATAGCACTTACAATTATGTGCAGGCCGAATTTAAAAAGCGTTATAATATTAAATGGTTAAAACCAATAGGGTTTAATAATGCGTATGCGTTAATGATGCGCGAGCAGCAGGCAAAAGAACTCAACATAAAAACAATTTCGAACCTTAAACGCTATTTAGATAGCAAATAACACCAATGGACATAGCCGACTGTTACATAAAAGTACGCCACCGCACCGAAGCAATTTGCGAACCCCTGCAAATTGAAGATTATGTGGTACAACCCGTGGTTGATGTTAGCCCGCCTAAGTGGCATATAGGGCACACCACCTGGTTTTTCGAAACTTTTATCCTAAAACCATACTTTGCCGAATACCAGGAATTCGACCCAAACTACAATTACGTTTTTAATAGCTATTACGAAACCGTTGGCAACCGCGTTATCCGCACCGACAGGGGTAACCTGAGCCGCCCAACTGTTATCGATATAAAACGTTACCGCAAATATGTGGATGATGCCATGCTGAACTTTATTGCCTGCGGCGATATCAGCGATGATGTAAAAGAATTGCTGATCCTTGGCTTTAACCACGAGGAGCAGCATCAGGAGCTTTTACTTACCGATATTAAATTCATACTTGGCAATAACCCGCTGTTCCCGGCCTATTCTAAAGACTACGTTTCGCCAAAATCGCACAAAACAGGTGCGCCTTTTATTAAACTGAACGAGGGTGTTTACGAAATAGGTTTTGAAGGTGAAGGCTTCTCCTTTGATAATGAACTGAACCGCCATAAGGTTTATCTGAATGCTTATGAGATAAGTCCGGATCTGGTAACCAATGCCGAATACCTGGAGTTTATAAACGCAGGCGGTTACCACGATTTCCGCCATTGGCATGCCGCCGGTTGGGATTGGGTGAACACCAACAAGGTAGAAGCCCCAATGTACTGGCATAATATTGAAGGCGAATGGCATAACTATATCTATCACGGTTTACAACCTGTACACATGCATGACGCGGTTACACACATCAGCTATTACGAAGCTTATGCTTACGCCTCATGGAAAGGCATGCGCCTGCCAACCGAGTTTGAATGGGAGGCCGCGGCCAAACAGTTTAACTGGGGCTTGCGCTGGGAATGGACAGAAAGCGCCTACCTGCCCTACCCCGGTTTTGCCAAAGCACCTGGTGCCATTGGTGAATACAACGGCAAATTTATGGTAGGCCAGAAGGTTTTGCGCGGTGCATCTGAAGTAACGTCGCCAAATCATAGCCGCATAACTTACCGCAACTTTTTTCAGCCGGAACTACGCTGGCAATTTACTGGCATACGTCTTGCTAAATAATACCACAAACTAATACCTATGGCTTCTACCACCACAGCAACACAACAAACCAATAGCGTACTTACCGATGAGCAGTTTTATAAGGACGTTGTAACCGGTTTAACATCCACGCCCAAACGCCTGGATTCGAAATACTTTTATGACGCCCAGGGCGACAGGATTTTCCAGGAGCTGATGGGTTGTGAAGAATATTATCCTACCAATTGCGAGATGGAGATCTTCACCAGCCAAACCGCCGAAATTTGTAAGGCTATCATTGCCGGTGGCGATGCTTTCGACCTTATTGAGCTGGGTGCCGGAGACGCCACAAAATCAACCCAGCTACTAAAATACCTGATAGATAATAAAGCCGATTTTACCTACCTGCCGATAGATATCTCGGAGAATGTGATATCGTACTTAAATATTACCCTGCCCGTTACCCTGCCCGGCATTAATATTACCGGCCTTAACGGCGAGTATTTTGATATGCTGAAGAAAGCGGCATCAATCTCCAATAAACGCAAAGTGGTGATGTTCCTGGGATCCAACGTGGGTAATATGCCTGTTGATGTGGCCCAGGGCTTTTGCCACGAACTGCGTAATAATCTTTCCGAAGGTGATATGGTGCTGATCGGTATCGACCTAAAGAAAAACCCAAAGACCATTTTAGCCGCCTATAACGATAGCGAAGGCATTACCAAACGGTTTAACATTAACCTGCTGGAACGCATAAACCGCGAGCTTGGCGGCGATTTTAACACCCGCCAGTTTGACCATTATGCATCATACAACCCCGAAACCGGTGCCTGTAAAAGCTATCTGATAAGCCTTACAGACCAGAAAGTAAAAATTGGCGATGCCACCATCAGCTTTGTAAAAGACGAGTACATCGATATGGAGATCTCCCAGAAATACGCGGTAGAGCAAACCCATGAGCTGGCGGCGAAAGCAGGATTCAAACCCGTTAATGAGTTTTTTGATAGCAAGAAATGGTTTGTTGATGCCATTTGGACTGCGGAGTAAACCTGTTCTGTTCCATTTTTAAAAATGGAACAAGTGAGACAAACGGAACATGTTGACAATGAATGGGTTATCACTGACAAAATCGTGTCAGTGTCTCAACAAAAACTTCATGATTATGCTTTTATTTGCTCATATTCAGAATTTTATAAAAAATCAATTTTGTTCCACTTTTTGTAAAAACGAGACAAAATCAGGCACGCAAAACATCCAAACTTTATCATCTTTATTCACCCCTTTTTCACCTTTTTTCGGCCTTAGTTCGGCCTTTTTGTACGCAATTAGTATCATAAACAAAAAATACCGGACTTATATTAAATAATTGATTTATAGACAATTATAAATTTAAGGCCTGTTCCATTTTTTCAAGAATGGAACAAAATGGAACAGGCATTTTTGGTGATATTACGCTGAACGTTTACTGTATTTAGGTATAAGTTACGCTATGCTAAAATTAAATCAGCAGAGAGTGCGTACCTTCCTCATAAGTAAAGAACTTCTTGCACCTACTGTAATTAAACCTATATTTATTAAAAATATAAAAACCTAATGACAGCATCATCAATTGTAGCCTACCTTCTGGTATTCTTTATCATTATTGTAGTTCTATCATCCTTTGTAACCGTTAAACAGGGTACCATTGCCGTAGTCACCATATTTGGTAAATATCGCCGCATACTTACGCCGGGCTTAAACTTTAAAATACCGCTGGTAGAGCAGATCTACTCAAAAATATCTATCCAGAACCGCTCGGTCGAGCTGGAGTTTCAGGCTGTAACTTTTGACCAGGCCAATGTTTACTTCAAGGCCATGCTGTTGTACTCAGTATTAGATCAGCAGGAAGAAAGCATTAAAAACGTAGCCTTTAAGTTTGTTGATGAGCGTAACCTGATGCAGGCGCTTATCCGCACCGTTGAAGGCTCTATCCGTGCATTTGTAGCCACCAAACGCCAAAGTGAAGTATTGATACTTCGCCGCGACATTGTGGAACACGTAAAAGAACAACTGGACACTATACTGGAAGGCTGGGGCTATCACCTGCAGGACCTTCAACTGAACGATATTACCTTTGATGATATCATCATGAAATCGATGAGCCAGGTGGTGGCATCAAACAACCTTAAAGCTGCTGCCGAGAACGAAGGCCAGGCCCTGCTGATCACCAAAACCAAAGCTGCCGAAGCAGAAGGTAATGCGATAAAAATCTCTGCCGAGGCCGAGCGCCAGGCTGCGCAGTTGCGTGGCCAGGGTATCGCCTTATTCCGCGAGGAAGTGGCCAAGGGTATGACGGTTGCCGCCAAAGAAATGCAGGGTGCCAATATGGATACCTCAGTTATCCTTTTCACCATGTGGACAGAATCTATCAAACACTTCGCCGAAAACTCAAAAGGCAACGTTATTTTCCTGGATGGCTCTACCGAGGGCATGCAGCACACCATGAAAGAAATGATGGCTTTAAACCATTTACATAGCGAGGCAGTCAAAAAGTAAAGTTTCACTTTACAAGTTGGCTACATGATATTAAAATACTTACGCGTTTTTTGCGCCTGTGCACTGCTATGCTTTGCGTTAAACCCTGCTTTGGCGCAACCGCACCGTATGTTAACGGTTAATGATTTCCAGGGCACGCCGCGGGTAAACGGGCGCGGGGTTATTGCATATACCAATTGCACTATCAATTTTACATACCAGGCCAGCCGTAACGATGGTAATTATATTTTGCATGCCAATGTGCGCCTGTATATGAACAACTATAAATCGTGGATGGATAGATCTCGCATTACCGGCGCCGATCAGTTAGCCGAAGTTTTAAAACACGAGCAGGGGCATTACACCATTGCCTATTTAGAGCAGCAGGAAGTTTTAAGGGCTATTGAGCGTACCCGTTTCACGTATAACTACAATGCCGAAGCAATGGCTATATTTAACCGTATTGATGCCAAATACAAACAGCTAAACCAGGATTACGACGAGGATACCGAACACATGACCAACCGGCAGCAACAACACAGCTGGGATATTTATTTTGCTAAACGCCTGCAGTTTATCCCGCAGGAGAACGCGAGTTTGTAATTGACAAAAATTAAAATATGCATCTACATTTAACAGGGCGGTTACAGACGTACCCGTAGAGACGCGACACTTCGCGTATCCGATAGGCATGTTACCGACCTCCTATCCTTACAACCCGGGCTATGTCATGTTGAACTTGTTGAACCATTCGCAGACATGGTATTACGTTCAAGTCTTCGACAGGCTCAGACTGACATAATTGTTTAGTGCTTGCGTAAACAACCCATTTGCCAGCTGCCAATTATTCCCGTACTTTTGAAAATATATGCCAACCGGTAAAAATTTATATTTCGCTTCCGATTTTCATTTGGGTGCCGCTGGGTACGCTTCGTCGCGCGAACGGGAAGACCGTATTATCCGCTGGTTGGATATGATCAAAGATGATGTTGCCGAGCTTTTTTTGATGGGCGATGTATTTGATTTTTGGTTTGAATACAAAACGGTGGTGCCTAAAGGGTACATCCGCTTTTTAGGTAAACTTGCACAGCTAACCGATGCCGGCGTAAAGCTATACCTGTTTAAGGGCAACCATGATATGTGGATGTTTGATTACTTTGTACAGGAACTCGGCGCTACCATCATCACCAACGAACTGGAGATGGAGCGCGGCGGCAAAAAATTCTACCTGCACCACGGCGACGGACTTGGCCCCGGCGATCAATTTTATAAATTCCTGAAAAAGTTTTTCCGCAGTAAGGTATGCCAGTGGCTTTTTGCCAGGCTGCACCCCAATTTGGGCGTGGGTATTGCCAATGCGTGGTCGCACCAAAGCCGCATAGCTAATAAACAGGATGCTGAAAAAATACAGCATCAGCAGGAATGGCTGGAGGCCTATTCGCTTGAAGTACTTAAAAGCAGGCACTTTGATTATTTTGTTTTTGGCCACAGGCACCTGCCTTTGGATATTGCCTTGCCCGATAACAGCCGCTATGTAAACCTTGGCGAATGGGTGAATTATAATACCTATGCGGTTTTTGATGGGGATAATTTGGAATTGAAGTGGTTTGAAAAGGGATAGGAAATAACGAACATCGAATTTTGAATGATGAAGTAATGTCAGATTTTGAAATTCAAAATTCCGCCGTTGTTGGTGTTGTCACCAACAAGCCGCCATGCTTGCTTACTACCTGTCTAAAGGTTGTTTTCCGCCCTTGTTGGTGTTGTCACCAACAAGCCGCCATGCTTGCTTACTACCTGTCTAAAGGTTGTTGGTGACAACACCAACAACGGCGAAAGCTTAACTCATTTTAGGACGAAGCTAAAAGCTTCGACCAGGTTGCTAATAAAAATGGCCGCCTTTACAGCAGCCATTAGTTATTTTAGATCTTTGTATCTTTAACCTCTACCGGGATAGGTTCCGGTTCTTGCGCGGCTTTAAAATCTTTAATGCCCTTGCCAAGGCCTCTCATTAGTTCGGGTATTTTTTTACCGCCGAATAACACTAAAATGGCAATGATGATCAATATAATTTCTGGTGCTCCCATAATAAGTTTTTTTAAATTGATAGATACTGTAACTACGGTTAATATACAACAATGGTTTTACACATGGTGCATTAAAGAACGTTTGTTTTGTTATTACAGTATCATTTTCGAATTTAAAACTGCGACCATGCTGGAATTATTTGCGATCAGTCGTACCTACGGCACGAAAAACCTTACTTATTATATTTCTACCGACCTGTAACCCCGATGGGGTTATAATAGCATTATAGAAAATACAATATTTCCCTTGCTCCGTAGGAGCAATTGGTCGGTAGCAATCCATTGATTGGAATATTTCTTTTTCTGTAGGAGCAATTGGTCGATAGTCGTAGTAGCAATCCATTGAGCACGTGATTTTTTGTGCCGAGGTACGATGATTGGAATGTTTCCCTTGCTCCGTAGGAGCAATTGGTCGATAGTCGTAGTAGCAATCCATTGAGCACGTGATTTTTTGCCGAGGTACGATTGATTGGAATATTTCTTTTTCTGTAGGAACAATCGGCCGGTAGTCGTAGTAGCAATCAATTCAACCCCTAATTTTTGTGCCGTAGGTACGGTTGATTGGAATGTTTCCCTTGCTTCGCAGGAACAATCGGCCGGTAGTCGTAGTAGCAATCAATTCAACCCCTAATTTTTGTGCCGGGGTACGATTGATTGGAATAATTTCCCTTGCTCCGTAGGAGCAACTGGTCGGTAGCAATCCATTGAGCACGTAATTTTTCGTGCCGTAGGTACGATTGATCGGCGTTATGCCTGCCCCTAAAATCTCTTTACAATTGGCTGAATTTATTATGTGCCGATAAATGCGTATTTTTGCATGTTTTTTGCTTGCAATAACAATGCTAAACCCGATTGTAACATAAAGCTTTTGTGTGATGTATTAGCGGGCAGGCAAAAAGCTTGCCGTGAAAAGCGGGGCTGCAGTACCTATTAAACACTGCAATTGATTTTCAAATAAGAAGATGTTAGAGAAATTAGAATTAATATTTCAACGCTGGAAAACCGTAGAAGGCGACTTAAGCAGTCCTGATGCCATGACTGATATGAAGCGTTTTGCCCAGATGAACAAGGAATATAAAGACCTTGCCAAAATTGTTGATCAGTACAATGTTTACAAAAACATTATGAGCAACATTGAAAGCAACAAAGAAATTTTAGCTACCGAGAAGGACGAAGAGTTTCGCGAGATGGCTAAAGCCGAATTAGATGAGTTACTGGTAAAACAGGATGAAATGGAAGAAGTTATCCGTTTGATGCTGATACCAAAAGACCCTGAGGATTCTAAAAACGCCATGATCGAGATACGTGGTGGTACAGGTGGTGATGAGGCCGCGCTTTTTGCAGGCGACCTTTACCGTATGTATATCCGTTATTGCGAACGCCGCGGCTGGAAAACAGAACTGGTTGATTACACCGAAGGTACTGCCGGCGGTTATAAAGAGATCGTATTTAGTGTAAACGCCGAGGACGCCTACGGCAACTTTAAATATGAAAGCGGTGTGCACCGTGTACAGCGCGTGCCCGATACCGAAACCCAGGGCCGTGTGCATACATCAGCCGCATCGGTAGTGGTATTGCCCGAGGTTGATGAGTTTGATATCGACTTACAGGTAAGTGATATCCGTAAGGATCTGTTCTGTGCTTCGGGCCCGGGTGGACAGTCGGTAAATACCACCTATTCTGCCGTACGTTTAACGCACATCCCTACAGGTATAGTGGCGCAGTGCCAGGATCAAAAATCGCAGTTAAAAAACTATGATAAAGCTTTAGGTGTATTACGCTCGCGTGTTTACGAAATGGAACTGCAAAAGCACCTGGAAGAAACCTCTAAAAGGCGTAAAACCATGGTTGCCACCGGCGACAGGAGTGCTAAAGTGCGTACCTATAACTATCCGCAAGGACGCTTAACCGAGCACCGCATAGGGTTAACCATCTATAATTTAACCGGTGTTATGAACGGCGATTTGCAGGAAATTATGGAAGCCCTGCAATTTGCAGAGAACGCCGAAAGGTTAAAAGAAGGTACCGCAGCCTAAAAAATTATTATAATTATAAAATTGAAAGCACCTATATGGTGCTTTTTTCATTTATAGAAACCCGCATTTCATGCCAATTTCATAATGCCCCACTATTTTAGCGTTTGTGGAGTTGCGTTTACATATTATGTTACGTAATTGTAAATACAACAACTTAACTGTTTATAACGCTATTACTTATGCTGGCAGTAAAAAATTTAACAGGCACTTCAACCATTTTTAACCGCGAGGTTCGTTTAATGGGCAACAGGTTCGAGATCAGTTTAGTAGCTAACGACCATATTTGGGCGCTGGCACGTATTGATAGCGCTATTAGCGAAATAAACCGGGTTGAAAAATTATTAAGCACGTTTAATGAAGACAGCTCTATAAATGCCATTAACCGCAATGCGGGCGTGCAGCCGGTACGCGTAGATGCAGAAACCTTCAGGATAATTGACAGGGCTATACAAATATCATCCCTTACTGATGGCTCATTTGATATTACCTACAACGCGGTGAATACTGATGCCGACGATATGTATACTCCTGTTGCTGTTGCCCCTGCTAAAAAGTTAAAAAAGAAAATAAGCCTTACCAACTATACCAATGTTGTGCTAAACTTTGATGCACAAACCGTATTTCTTAAAAACAAAGGTATGCGTATAGGTTTTGGCGCCATAAGCCGCGGTTATGCCGCCGACAGGGCAAAATACATATTACAAATGGAAGGTGTTAGCAGCGGTGTTATTAACGCCGGTGGCGACCTGCTTACCTGGGGACTGCAACCCGACAATACCCCATGGACCATTGCCACTGCCGATCCCTCACAGGCCAACCAGCCTTATGCTGCGGTAAATATCAGCAACATGGCGGTTGCAACATCTTACAATACAGAAAAATATACCAGTATCAATAACATCAAAGCTAAAACCGATATTAACCCCGAGAACGGTTTTCCGGTTAGTAAAATTGAAAGCGTAAGCGTTATTACACCAGGTGCCGAACTTGCCGATGCCATGGCCACCCCTATTATTGCCATGGGCGTAAACGCCGGTTTATATTTAATAAACAAGCTTAACCAAATAGCGTGCATCATTGTTGATGACCATGCACGTGTATATACATCAAAAAATATAAGTGTGATGATGTAAGCCCAATGCTTACCTTTACCATAAACCTATTATACAATACTTTAACGCGCTAAATAAACAGGGATAAAGCCCCGTGTGTTTAGCGCATTTTTACATACAATAATTTAATACACCTATACGCGGTTGCCTGCGTATCTTTGCAATATTAAAGTGTTTCTCCCCTTCAAATGATAAAGTGGTTTTTGTATATTGTACTTTTACTGATATTCGCACCACGTTTGTCATACGCTAAAAGCAGTGCATGCTTTCACAGTAATCTTTTTCATGCTCACAGTACTGTATCATTTAACACAATTTATTCGTTACAACAAGATACAACTTTAACAAAAGGCAAACAAAAGCAATCAGAAGAAGACAAAAAGAAAATCAAGGAGGTTGCCAAGGCCAAAAAACAGCCGAAGCCCGAAAAGATAGAAACTGTTGACCCGGCAAAACCAAAACCTAAACGGCAGCGCAGGCCCGAAGGGTTGGAACGGCCACCCGAAATACCAAGGAGAAACGACTAATATTACAGCTACATTAATGAGATATTTTGGCGCCCTGTTATTTATTATTACTTGCAATGCATTACATGCCGCTGCAGTAAAGCCGTTTATGGTAAAATACCGCGACGGGTATGCAGTTGCAGATACGGATACCGTTGTGCGTAAAACCTCGGTATCTGCAGGGATAAGCTACGGCAGCGATGCGCTTTTTTTCGGCCGTACGGGCCCCATTAAATACCCGTTCATGTCTACCGATCTTATTATTAATACAAAGCCCGGTTTTTTTGTATATGGTTCGGCTGTAAAAGTATTGGGCTACAAGCCCCTGGTTGATGAGATAGACCTTGGCGGCGGCTATTATTATCGCCTCTCTAAAAAATTCACCGGTACGGTAAGTTATACACGCTTCATATTTAACAAAGAAGCCAATATCATCAAGTCATCCGCATCTAACGATATTAACTGGAAGAATAGTTTTGATTGGAAATACCTTAAAACAAGCGCTACGGTTGATTACCTTTTCGGCAAATCGTACGATGTTTTTACGACCATCAGCAACTCCAAATATTTCGAAAGCAGCTTTAATATTTTTAACGATCAGGATTTTATTTCTGTTAACCCAAGCGTTAACCTCATTTTTGGCACACAAAACTTTGTGCAGCGATACGCAGTTGACCATGATACCCGCTTAGAAGTTGACAATATTGCTGTTATAAATGAAAATGGCCGCCGTGCCCGGGCAAATGCTAAATTCAATATGCTGAATTATAGCTTTAAAATACCCCTGGCTTATAATATGCCGCACTATACACTGGAGGCTTCCTATAAATATTCTATCCCGGTAAACGTGGAAGGGGCTTTAAAAAATCGCCGCGAATCGTTTTTTAATTTCACCTTTTATTACGTGTTTTATTAGATGAATGTATTGATCATTGAGGACGAAAAGGCACTTGCCCACGAACTGGAATTTTTCCTGGTGAAGAATAACTACATCTGCGAAATTTGCTATGATGGCGCATCAGCGTCAGAAAAAATCGCTGTTAACCTGTATGATTTTATCCTGCTTGACCTTGGCCTGCCAGATTACGAAGGGCTTGATTTGCTAAGAGAGGCAAAAAAGGCAAACCCCGAGGCAGCGTGTATTATCCTTACTGCCCGCGCCGAAGTTACCGACCGCGTAAAGGGCCTTGACCTTGGCGCAGATGATTACCTGGCAAAACCATTTTCGCTTTTAGAGCTGCAGAGCCGTATGCAGGCCATCACCCGCAGAAAATTTGGCATTACCCAAACGGTTATAGATCTGGATGGCTTTTTGGTGAATATTACCGACCGTACCATCCTTTATCATGTTAACCCGGTAAACACCATCACTAAAAAAGAATTTGACCTGATAGCTTATTTACTACTGCATAAAAACCGCACCCTAACCCGCGCCCAGTTAAGCGAGCATATTTGGGGCAGCGTTATTAATGATGACTACGACTCGAACTTTATTGATGCACACATAAAAAATATACGTAAAAAACTAAGTGTATTTGCCCCCGCCGATTGGCTGGAAACCGTACGCGGCCTGGGCTACAGGATTAAAACAAACGTTTAAGTATTTGAAACTCCAAACCAAACTTACACTGTTTAATGCCATATCAAAACTGGTTATTGTAACCCTTTTTATCCTGCTGCTGCCCAATATTATCGAAAAAATAAATAAAAACTATACCGATAACCGCTTGGTAAAGCAAAAGGATAAGTTTTTGCAAAAGGTAAGGGATAACGGCATTAAATACTATATAGAAGACGGAGACAACTATGGCAGTTACCTGCCGTTGAAAGAAGAGTTCATCAGCCTGGAGATAGTAAACTATGATTTAGATACGATTAGGGACGAGCGGCGCATTGTGGAGCGCGACACCATTGACTACCGCATATTAAGCCACACCTTTAAAGCCGGTAAAAAAAATTATTTGCTTGAGATAGGCAAGAGTACCGAAACCATTGGCGAAACCACCGGCCCGCTGCAAAACATAGCTTTCCAAATATTACTGGGGATGATACTGCTCACCATCCTGGCAGATCAGATCTACTCTAACTACATCCTGCGCCCGTTAAGCATCATTATCCGCACCAAGCTTATTGGCAACAAATTCCCCAAGCTTACGGTTTACAAGGAGGTTAAAACCAGCACCTCTGATTTTCAACACCTTGACCTGAGCATACACAAAATGGTGGAAACCATTGAAACTACCTTCCAGAAAGAACGGGAGTTTATATCCAATGCATCGCACGAACTAATGACCCCTATCTCTATCCTGCAATCAAAAATTGAGAATATGTTTGAGCAGGATGATATTGCCGACGACCTAAAAGTGCGCCTGCTGGAGATGCAAAAAATATTGAACCGGTTAAAAAGTATTACCAAAACCCTGCTGCTGATATCGCAGATAGAGAACGACCAGTTTTTGAAGGAAGATATCATATCTGTGAACGACTTGCTGCAGGATGTTTATGAAGAGATCTCCATCCGCCTGCAGGATAGGAACATTAGCCTGGCCATGCTGGTTATAGATAATGTAGAATTGCTTGGCGTAAATAAATTCCTGTTGTTTAACCTGCTGTTCAATTTGATTAATAACGCTATTAAATATAACCGCCCCGATGGCGAAATAACAGTTACGGGGCAGTGGGTAAGAAACAATTACACCATTAAAATAACAGATACCGGCATTGGTATTGCAGCCGAAGAATTGCCGTATATATTTAACCGTTTTAAAAAAATGAAGCAATCACTTTCCCAGGATAGCTTCGGGCTGGGCCTGCCTATTGTAAAGTCTATAGCGGGTTTTCACCAGATAGGTATAGATGTAGTTTCTGAGAAAGGGGTAGGCAGTACATTTACCTTAACTTTCCCCATAAAACTTACCGGCAATGCGCCCATACTATAATTGTTGTACTAAATAAAAGGCAGCACTGCATAGCTTATTATTTAGCGTATTATTGCTAACGCACCGTTATTTTCTCAAATCTTAAAAATATGTTGTTATAGTATGGATTGGTTTTCAAAATATCCGTAATATTTTAATAATATATAGTTTTGGTCTTTGGCATTCGCTTTGCAAATAATCAATTAATTAACACACCAATTTAAAAATGAAAACACTAAAAATAAAAATTGCTACGTATAGCATTGCATTAGCCTCATTAGGCATATTAGGCTCTGGCTGCGATTCATTAACCAAAACCCAAAAAGGCGCGGCTATAGGCGCAGGTGCCGGTGGTACCATAGGTGCATTTATTGGTAAGGCAGCAGGGAACACTGCATTAGGAGCAATTATTGGTGGTGCCGTTGGTGGTACAGCCGGTGCATTTATTGGCCGTAACATGGACAGGCAGGCTGCCGAAATTAAACAAACCGTACCGGGCGCAACCGTAACCCGCGAAGGTGAAGGTATATTGGTTAAATTTGATTCAGGTATCTTGTTCGATACCAACTCATCAGATTTAAAACCCGCTGCACGTACAAACCTTGCTAACCTGGCAGCATCATTACAAAACAACCCACAAACAAACATCTTAATTGTGGGCCATACAGATAATACCGGTACTGATGAGTATAACCAAAACCTTTCTGTACGCAGGGCCGAATCTGTAAAAGCATATATCTCTGCAAATAGTGTGGCTAACTCACGTTTAAGCACAAGCGGCAAAGGCGAAAGCGAGCCAATTGCAGATAACAATACCGTTGAAGGCCGCAGCCAAAACCGCAGGGTTGAAATTGTGATAGTGGCAAATGATGCCATGAAAAACCAGGCTAAACAAGCAACCAACTAATTTAAGATAAGTTAATAGTTAATCAAGAAAGCCCTTGCTGTACATAGCAAGGGCTTTTTTTTTAGCCTCAATTCTCCCTTTTCAAGTCTTCGCAGGGTCCGCGATGTGAGCCCCGGCGAAAACCTCTTAAAATTTCATGTATGTCATGGCGAGCTTGTCGAACCATTCGCTAACACAGCAACGCGTTTAGGTCGTCGACAGGCTCATACTGACACGTTATATATAACATCCCATCTTCTCTTTACCATCATTTACCTATTGCGTTTGCAACTATCATCGGTTGCAGCGACTTAAAAAAGTGGCTCAGATCTGCAGGCAATACCCCATTCACTACACTATTGCTGTGGCAGGTAAAGCACGATTTGCTGGATGTTTGGAAATAGGTTTCCATAGTACTGTTCGCCAAAACGTTGGTACCCACTGCCGATCCCGGGTTAGAATTTTCGGCGCTGTAACTTTTCCCGTTTGGTGCCGCACCTTTTTCTGTCCAGGTAGCGCCTATCAGCAGGTAATTTGCCCGCACATCACCCGGTGAAAGTAATGTGGCGATTGTTTTGTTGATCGATATCAACTCGGTATTAGAGGCGGCCGCAGATTTAGACCTTGGGTTAGCTATCCCGAAAGCACCCCAGGCAAAAACGCGCTGCGTGTTACTTGCACTGATAGTTTGGCCGGTTTCAGCAGTGATGTAAGGCACCGTTTTGCGTTGCGCATCGCGGTTACCCATGTGCGGAACGTTTACAGTTGTGGCAGGCGCATTGCTTGAAAAAACCCATCCGGTACCGGTATCGGCAGGTTGCGTGGCTGTTTTACCATCTTTAGTAATATAGTCATAAGCGGCGTTTGGTGTGATGCCGTTATGCTCATAAGTAGCCCAGATCATCTCCGGGTGGCCGGCAACACTACCCACGATGTGCATACCCACCATCGCCATCATAACCGTTTTTTCACCCTTTGGCGTCCATTTGGTATTGCTGGTGGTATCGTAAACCGGGATGGTAGCTTTCACCTGGAAGTATTGAGCTGCATCGGGCAAAGAACTGGCTTCCACCCACGATGTTTTAATCTCCAGCGCAAGCGCGTTAGAATCGGGCAGCGTGTGGCCGGTTTTACGTGCGTAGGCCGTAACACTGTCCCGCTCGGCGGCGGTTATAGGGAAGTGGTTGCCGTTCAGTACGCCATTTTTAACGCCGGTCATATAATAAGCATATACGTCATTTACCGACGACAGGTAGTAAACCAGCGAGCCCTGTTTAGACATCAGCACGTGGCCGGTAGCCTGGCCCACTTCTGATTGTGTAAGCTTGCCTTTCGAGTCAAGGAACACAAAATGGTTGCCCACTTTAAAACGCGCCACAAAATTCTCTTTAACCGCATGGCGGATAAGTGCTTTTGGATGGGCTATCTCATTATTTTTACTGTCTTTAAAATGAAGTATCCCCCTGGCATCCTGTTGAACGCTGGCCACTTCCTGCGAGCCGGGTTTATCACTCTTTACTAAGGCGGGTGTATTTTCTTCAGGGCCGGCATTTTCTATCTCCAGCAATCTGCCGGTGCTGTCTTCCATTACAGGCAAACCGTTAGGGCCGGTTTTGTTGATGTTGTTAGTCATGTTTAAAACCCTTTTTGCATCGTGCGGCACCAGCCTGCGCTCGTTATTTACAATGGCCGAAACATCATAAAACAATGACGACTCCAGTACAGACCCGCCCTGTTTTACAGGCGAGGTAAGCCAAAGCAGCATATGTTCAGACCAATCATAAAAATCGCAGTTGCCCTTTGTTACAGAAAAGTCAACGCTGTTTGCCGGCGTAACCAATCCGTTAAGAGACACTTTACCATCGGCAAACCATCCGGCAAATTCCGAATCGGAAATGGCGCAAACGGGGTTTACATCATCGGGCAGCAGGTTTTTGGTTACAGAAGATGCGGTGGCTTCTGTTTTTGGTGCGCTGCAGCGCCATAATACAACAACCAGCAGGCAAAGCAATGCGGTTATCAATACTTGTTTTTTCATTTTGAGTGTGATTTGGTTAAAGGTTTGATTTTGGCTTTCAAAGCTTATAGCCTGCAATTTCAACAATGCTATAAATTACTGATAACCAGTACGTAAATATAAAAAATACAACTAACAGGAATACCCTCAAAACGTCTTATTAGGCGGGGGTAAAAACGTCTTTTTGTTTTCGCGTACAATTAACTCTGCTACCGCAAGCGTCCCGCTTGTGGGTTTAGGACGGCTTGACTAAGCTAAGTTTACACAATATGCTATGCGTTTACCGGGCATGCGGCCACAAGCGGGACGCTTGCGGTAGCGGGGGAAGAGAAAAGCAAAACCCTCTTTCCGCTTGCGGAGAGAGGGTGGTCGAGCGAAGCAAAGACCGGGTGAGTTGACTTGCAAAGCGCCCTTTAAGCTTCTGTGCTTTTTTGTACCTTTGCCGCATGGCATCCATCAAACCATCTGTACCAAAGGGCACCCGCGATTTCTCTCCCGCCGAAATGGCAAAGCGTAACTTTATTTTTGATACCATTAAAGGCGTATTCAGGAAATACGGTTACCAGCAGATAGAAACCCCATCGATGGAAAACCTTAGCACCCTTACCGGCAAATACGGTGATGAGGGTGATAAATTGATATTTAAGATCTTAAACAGCGGTGATTTTTTAGCCAAGGCAGATGAGCAGGCATTAGCCGCGCGCAACTCAAACCAGGCAACTGCATCTATCTCCGAAAAAGCTCTCCGTTATGACCTTACCGTGCCTTTCGCACGTTACGTTGTACAACACCAAAACGAGATCACTTTTCCTTTTAAACGTTTCCAGGTGCAGCCGGTATGGCGCGCCGACAGGCCGCAAAAAGGCCGCTACCGCGAGTTTTACCAGTGTGATGCTGACGTAGTTGGCTCGGCATCATTACTGAACGAGGCGGAATTTATCATGATATATGACGAGGCTTTAAGCCTGCTTGGTTTAAAGGATTTCAGCATCAAAATAAACAATAGAAAAATACTATCGGGTATCGCACAAGTGATAGACAAAAACGATAGCATTATTGATATGACCGTGGCTATCGACAAGCTGGACAAGATCGGCTTCGACGGCGTTGTAAAAGAACTGCTTGAGCGTGGCTTCACCCAGGCCGATATCGATCATATCAAACCTATCATCCTGCTGGAAGGCACAAACGATGAAAAGCTTGCCAGCCTTCGCGCTGCTTTACAAAATTCTGAGATCGGCCTGAAAGGTTGCGATGAAATAGAAACCGTATTTAATTACGTAGCAGCCTGCAAACCATTAACCGCCAAACTTGAGCTTGACATCACCCTTGCACGTGGCTTAAACTACTACACCGGCGCTATCTTAGAAGTAAAAACCAACGAGGTGGCCATGGGCAGCATCGGCGGCGGTGGCCGTTATGATGACCTGACCGGCATGTTCGGTTTAAAAGGACTTACCGGCGCGGGTATCTCTTTTGGTGCCGACCGGATCTACGATGTACTGGAAGAACTGAACCTGTTCCCGCAATCGGCAGAGCAAAGTACGCAGGTACTTATTTGCTGTTTTGATGAGCAGGGCGAAAAATATGGCCTGCCCCTGTTGCAAAACCTGCGCGGCCAAAACATCAATGCCGAACTTTACCCCGCCGGCGCTAAAATTAAAAAGCAAATGGAGTATGCCAATAACAAGCAGATCCCCTACACCGTTTTAATTGGCAGCGACGAAATGCAAAGCGGACTGCTTACTTTTAAAAATATGGAAAGCGGTGAACAGGAGAAGCTATCGGCAGATGACATTCTGAGCAAACTTGGTAAATAGCATTAATTGCGGGAACAAATAAACTGATGAAGCTATGATCTTCCATTTCAGAAACAAATTCCCGCAGCTCAACTCCTTTTGGGATAAATACCTGCCCTATCAAAAACGGTTGGAGATCCCGGCCAAAACAATTTTGCTGGAAGAAGGCAAGGTGTCACAAAACTACATCTTCATAGAAAAAGGATGCGTAAGGGCATTCTTTAACAACAACGGCGACGATAAAACCGTGCAGTTCTTTTTCGAGAACGAGGGGCTTACTTCCTTTGATAGTTTTACAAACAACGTTCCCAGCCTCATTACTATCGAAACAATTGAGCCTTCCGTTGTTTATTTACTGCCTAAAAAATACACGCTCCAATTAGTAGAAGAATTAACCCTCGAACCGGAGTTTGTTCAACTAATGCTGCGTATGTTTGCACAGCGGCAAATGCATTACATGAACGAGTTTTTCTCCTTTATCCGCGATACGCCCGAACAACGCTACCAAAACCTGCTGAACAATCGGCCTCATATCATCCAAAGGGTTCCACAACATTACATCGCCTCATACCTGGGTGTAAGCACCGTACACCTTAGCCGTATAAAAAGTAAAATAGCCAAAGGCAACGCGCATTTCTAAACTTGATAACATATGTTATCGTACAGGGGCTTAGCGCTACCCTACTTTTGTCTTAACAAAAAGACAGAAGAAAATGAAAGCAGCAGTAATATACCAAAAGGGAGGATTACCTCAATATATTGATTTCCCGGAGCCAGCCGTTCAGAACGATGATGAAGTTTTAGTTACCGTAAAGGCAGTGGCTATTAAACACTTTGATAAAGGCGTAGCTGCCGGCAGTCATTACTCAAGCGAAGCGCCAAAAGACAATGGCCGTGTAATTGGTGGTGATGGCGTTTGCCTGCTTGCCGATGGCACACGCGTTTACTCCCTCGGCGTAAGCGGCATGCTGGCTGAGAAAGCCACCATCCGTAAAGGCTATACCGTACCTGTGCCCAATGGGTTGGACGATGCTACAGCCGCAGCCCTGCCAAACGGCGTAATGGGCGCAGCCATGGGGCTAAAGTTTAAGGCTGATATTCAACCCGGCGATGTGGTGTTGATAAATGGCGCTACCGGCTTTACCGGCCGCATTGCGGTACAGATAGCCAAATACTATGGTGCAAAAAAGGTGATAGTAACCGGCCGCAACCAACAATCGCTGGATGACCTGCTATTGCTTGGTGCAGATGAAATTATATCCGTATTGCAGGATGACGAAAGCTTCAAAGCGCAGATCACTGCAGTTCATCAAACTACCCCGATTGATATTATAATCGATTACCTGTGGGGCCATACCGCCGAAATGATCCTGGCCTGCATAAAAGGCGATGGCTCATTCACCAACAAAATAAGATACGTATCGATAGGTAGCATGAGCGGCGACCTGATCCAGCTATCGGCAGCAAACCTCAGGAGTGTCGATCTGCAATTAACCGGCTCAGGCCTTGGCAGTTGGTCTAAACAACAAGTTGGGCAGCTTATTAACAATATATTACCCGAGATGTTCCAATTGGCAACACTGGGCAAACTTAAAATAGAAACTACTCAAGTTAAACTAGCCGATATTGCCGAACTATGGAACCTTGAAGTACTGGGCGGACAGCGCCTGGTAGTAACTATTTAGATGAGTGATTTTTATACCCGGATAGCAAACGGTAATTATAGCCCTTTAGTCGGGCTACCATTTATTTTGGTTACAAGCCTATAAAGGGGATACGATACCAGGAAGAGGGCCACGACAAATATAAAGCTCCTGGTATCGCTTATTGCAAAGCCAACAAACAACACCAGGCTAACCGTAAGCGCCAGAATAGTTAAATAAGGGTAACCCCATGCTTTATACGGGCGATGAAGATCAGGTTCTTTTTTCCGCAGCATTAATAATGATGCAAAAGAAAAAGCGGTAACAACGGTTAACATTACCGCCGCAAGGGAGAAGATTTGCTCAAAAGTATTATACCGTATAAAAACAAGCGTTAATACATAACAAACCAGCAAAGAAACGTATGGGGTGCCCCCCTTGTTTAGCAAGGCGCCCTGCTTTATAAAAAAGCCTTCGCGGCTTAAGCCAAAAAGTATCCGCGAGGGTATCAGCATGTACGCATTTAATATACTGATGACAGAAAAGATGGCTATTATATTGATGATGACAGAACTCCAGCTGCCAAAAGCAACCGCGGCGGCAGCAGAAGCAGCCAAAGGGGCTTTAGCTATTGAACTAAGCGGAAGTACGTATAAAATGGCCCCGTTAATAAGCAGGTAAAGGGTAATGATGGTAATAGCACCAATAAAATAAGACCGGGCAATATTTTTACCAGGGTTTTCATCTTCTTCTGCAAAAAAGGAAACTGCCATCCAACCGTCGTAAGTACCTAAAATTAATTGCATGGCTTTAAAAAAGGCAATTATCAGCGCTCCATTAAATACAATAGTTTCTGGAACCAATAAGCCCGATGATTGCTGGGGCTTTGCCAAAAAACAACCGGCAACCAAAACTAAAAGTAAAATAACCTTTAAAATACTTGTTATTTTTTGCGTGGCGCTGCTTGTTTTTATGCCGGGCAGGTTAAGTAATGTAAATGCGGTTAAGTACCCTATACCAACGGCCTTATCATACCCCTGTAATTGCGGGAAAAGCAAGGAGGTATATTCACCTAAAACAATGCAGAAAAATGCGGGGGCGCTTACATTTAATATAAAATCAAACCAGCCGGCGGCAAAGCCAATATATGTACCAAAAGCTTTTTTTATGTAATTGAATGCGCCACCGGCCTTTGGCATCATAGCGGTTAGTTCGGCATATGAACTTGCGCATAATAAAATATACATGCCCGTTAAAAGCCAGCAGCTTAGTATAAGCAGTTTATTGGGCAAAAGCGCGGCAATGCTGCCCGGGGCGCGCAAAATACCGGCGCCAATGGTACTACCCACAACTATTGATACCCCGAATACAATACCTAAAACCTTTTTTAATTTTACTTCACTTTGTTTATTGGTTTTAGCCATGCAATTATCAATAGTTATTAGATGCTTAAAGATATATTCTATTATTGGGTCCGGTTTATAATCATATAATACTTACGTTAAATACACTTTAAAAGTTGTGCCTTTGCCTAACTGGCTTTCAACCTCAATTTTACCGCCCAGGGCCTCTACCTGGTTTTTGGTGATAAAAAGGCCCATGCCTTTCGCATCGCGGTTACCGTTAAAGGTTTTGTACATGCCAAAAAGGTCGCTGCCATGCTTTTGCAGGTCAATGCCAATGCCGTTATCAGCAACTATAAACCCCTCCCTGTCATCGGCATCTTTAAAATAGCTCAGGGTTATTTTAGGGCGGGTAGTTGCAGGACGATATTTTATAGCGTTGCTTATTAAATTAAAGATGATACTTTCTAAATAAGCGGGACTGTGAATGAGGGAACATTCGGCCGGGATAAGGTTCTCGATATCTACATCCCATGCTTTAATATCATTTGCCAGTAACGCTATAGCCCTGTTAAAATAGTTTAGTAAATTAACTTTAGCAGTTTGAATATTGAGGTTGGTTTGTATAGATACTACCTCATTAAGGTTAGTAATAGTTTCGTTTAACTGTTCAGAAACTTTTGCCAGATGATTAGATAGTTCCTGCTTTTCCGTTTCGTTTGTAACCGGGTCGGTTAGTACATCCATCAGCATTTTAAAATTGCTGGCGTGGGTGCGCAGGTTATGCGATACGATGTAGGCAAAATTAAGCAAGCGGTTGTTTTGCCCGCTTACTACTTCTAAAGTTGCGCGCAGGCGCTGTTCCTGCTCTTTTTGCTCGGTAATATCTGTATGGGTGCCGATGATACGCGCAGGCTTGTTATTTGCATCATATTCAATAACCTTACCCCTGTCAAGCACCCATTTGTAGGTACCGTCTTTACACAAAACCCGGTGCTGGTTCGAGTAAAAATCCGACTCGCCGCTTATATAGGCCCTAACATCTGCCACATATTTATCCCGGTCATCAGGGTGCACCCTATTTGTCCATTGCCCGGGGATGTTGCTAAACTCATTTTCCTCAAGGCCTATCATACTCAGGCATTGTTTTGAGTGGAAAACAGTATTATTAACCAGGTCAAGGTCCCAAATGCCACCACCCGACCCTTCAGAAGCAAAGATCCACCTTCGCTCACTTTCTTTTAATTTTGCTTCGGCCTGTTTGCGCCCGGTAATATCTTTTATCTGCGAAACAAAATACAGCGGAACTTCAGACTTGTCGCGTACAATACCTACGTTTAACAATGACCAAATAACCCCTCCATCCTTTTTTAAATACCTTTTTTCCAACTGGTACCCGCTTATCTCTTTGTTCAGCGTTCTTTGCAGGAGGGCAAGATCAGCCTCAAGGTCTTCAGGGTACGTTATCTGCTGGAAAGTTTTTGTTATCAGTTCATCGGCCGTATAGCCCAGCATATCGCATACGCTTTTGTTCACTTTTAAAAACTTTCCTTCTACCGATACAAGCACCATCCCAATAGGCGAGTACTCAAAAGCGTTCCTGAATGTTTCTTCGCTTATTTCAAGGGTTTGTTCGGTGATTTTTTTATCGCTGATATCAATATGGCATCCTACCATACGTACCGGCTCATCATTATCCCATTCAATTACACGGCCTGTGCTGTTTATCCAAACTATCGAGCCGTTTTTGTGGGTGTACCTTACATCAATATTAAATGGTTTTTTACCGTGGCTTTCGTAATGTTGCCGAAGGCAAGCATCCATGCGCGGCCTGTCTTCGGGTATGATCAGGTTTGCCCATGTTTCGGTAGTGTTTGGCAGTTCATCATCATGGTAGCCAAATATATTTTTAAAGGCACTGCTATAGATCACCTTATCTTCCCGCAGATAACAATCCCAATACCCCGCAAGGGTTTCTTCAAGAATGATCTTATAAATATTCTCCATCAATCAGGGGTATTGGATAATGCTAAACGGTAACCCAATATACGACAATTTAAGAAGATATAAGTTTGATTAATAGGCATTTCTAATTTTACGCATCTGCCTTATTATTAACACTTATACAAAATTAAGCCCGGCAAAGTTCCGGTTTAATATCCGGCTGTTATTTACGTTGAGCCATTTATCAAGCAGGGTTGCATAAACATCCCTAAAATCTATCTCATACTTTAGGTCCCCATTATCCAATTGGGCCAGGTTTGGTGCGTTGTTGTAGATGCCCGCCTTTTTAAGTTTACCGCCAAATATCATAACGTTGTTTGCCGTGCCATGGTCAGTGCCATCGCTGGCATTTTGCTCTACGCGCCGTCCAAATTCAGAAAAGGTCATTACCAGTGTATCATCAAGCTTACCGGCTTGTTTAAGGTCTTTTACAAAGGCGGCTACCGCATCGCCATAAATTTTAAGCTGGCGCCCTTGCTGGTTTTGTTGCTGGGTATGGGTATCAAACCCGCTTAATGATACATAGTAAACCCTTGTCTTTAACCCGCTGTTAATGAATTTTGCAACATTTTTCAACTGTTTTGCAAACGCCGTTTGCGGGTATTGCGCAGTGGTATTATAAATTTTTGAGGTTTGCTGTATGTAGTTGGCCGATGAGTAAGTCTCTATCATGGTTTTGTACAGGTAACCCAAATTATCTTCATTTAAATGAGCGCCGTTGTGCTCATCAACAAGTTCTTTAAAAAAAGGCTCGCGGGTGCTTTGGTATAGTTTGGCCGGGTTTTGTACGGCAATCCCTTTCATTTTTGCCCCTTTCATGGCAAGGGATAAGGTATCATCAACCTCAACGGCGGTGTATGGGTCTTTATTAACAGCGCAATTGGCATCCAGGTACCGGCCTATCCAGCCGGTAGTTAAAAACTGATTAGCTTCGCTACCGGTTTGCCATATATCCATCGAGCGGAAATGCGACCTGTCGGGATTGGGATATCCAACAGAATTGATCACGCTCATCCAGCCCTGGTCGTAGATCTCTTTTAATGCAGATAGGTTGGGGTTTAGTCCCTGCATAGCGTTTAGCGTAACTATCTCCGGTTTTTTTATGGCGATGGTATTTCGTTTTTGGTAATAAATATCGTTGCCATAGGGCACAATGGTATTCAGCCCGTCGTTACCGCCAGATAGCTGAATGATCACCAGGTTTTTATAGCCCGTCATATCGGCAGATGCCATAGCTTCCAGCGGCTTTAAAAACGATGGCATTAAAAACGCGCCCGATGCCAGTGTTGTGCTTTTTAAAAAATCTCTTCTCTTCATCACTTATCCAATTAACATAGTTGATACTCGGGGGTCGAAACCAGTTCAATAGCCAGCGCCTTAATACTGGTGGCCTTGTTAACCATTTGTATTAAGTTATTACTTAACGGTGTAGCCAACAATAAATGTGCTATTGCTGCTTTAGAAGTACCCGGTGGTATAGCTGCTAAAAACTTATCCCAATTGGGCTGGCTTTGCGCCGGTGTATTTACATCCTTACGGGCATTAGTGTTTGGCATAGCAGCCAGTACCGCTTCGTCTTCCGGGTCAGTTTTGCCTTTAAAATCAATTACACCATCATTTAAAACCGTTGATGGTATCTTTATCCTGTACATGAGCGATGAGCTATCAATCCAACTTTTGCCACCGGGCCAACCGGCAACATTTGGTGGATTAAACAGCACCTGCCCCAAAGTACGCTGAAACTGCAGCAGCACATCCGGGTTTTTATAATCAACATAAAACTGCCTGCTAAGCCCAACAATAAAATCAACTGGCGATTTAATAATGTTCCCTATATTTTTATCCGCATAAAACCAGTCGGCAGTAAAAATCAATTTCAATACCGGGGTTATCTCATAATTGCTATTGTAAAACACATCGGCCATGGTGTTAATATGCTTAGTGTCGGGGGTGTCATTAACCAGGTATTTATACAACTTAGTACAAATAAAATTTGCCGTTTCCTTTTTTTGCAACAGGGTATCAATAATATCAGCGCCAGTAAAGTTCCCGGATTTACCCATAAAAGTTTTTGGCCCGGCATCATGCAAAAACTTACGTTCAGCAAATTCGCCGTTATTGTTAAACCCCCATCCGGTAAAAGCCCTGGCCGATTCTTTAATGTCCTGCTCGGTATAATTTCCTCGACCAATGGTAAAAAGCTCCATCAACTCGCGGGCGAAGTTCTCATTAGGGTGGCCCTTTTTATTTTGTTGATTATTTAAAAACTGCAGCATAGCCGGGGCCTGCGAAACCTGCAACAACATGGTGCGGAAATTACCAAGAGCATGCTCTCTGTGTATATTATTCAACTGCTGGGCATACCAGGGGTTTTGTGTACGGCAGGCAAAATGATTATGCCAAAAAAGGGTCATCTTCTCCCGTAACTGGCTATCGCCGCTGCTCATTTGAGTTACCCAGGCAATGTTCAGATCTTTCTCCAGCTGGCGTTGTTGTTGCAAAAACATCTTTTTGGTTAATGCATCATCAGCATCTTTATAGCTACTGTTAGTAGCCACCACATTAAGCTGTCTTATTTCTTCGGAAGCTTTAAAAAGCTGGTCGGTAGTTTGTTTTACAGTAAGGTGCTGCATTTGTTGCAGATCAGCAAAGCGCAACCCAAAACCCGCCCTTGCATACAAATGCGCTATTTTTTTTGTGCTGTCCATTATAGTTATGACAACCATGCTGGGGAGTGGTTTAATCCCTAACAGCAATTTTTTTAATTCACTATTAAAATCATTCCAACAAGTGTTATATTCGTGTCGCCTAACCTTAATTTAAATGAATAAGATTTTTACTGCCCTGGTATTGTGCCTTAGTATTTCATTAGCTAATGCACAAACAAAACCCCTTACCCAGCCCTTCGGTAAAGTTGATGCTGCCGACCTTGAATCAAAAAGCTGCGATTTTGAGAAAGATGCTAACGCTGAGATCCTTTTTGATAAAGCCGAGATATATTATGATGCCAACCTTGACCTTGGGATGGAAAGGCATAAAAGAATAAAAATATATAATACCAATGGAAAAGATAACGCCAATATCCGTATTGAATATTACAGCGGCAACCACGTGGAATATATTACCGGGCTACAGGCACAAACCATTAACTTAGTTAACGGCAAGCCCGAAATAACCAAGCTTGATAAAAAACTGGTGTTTACAGAACGTATTGATAAAATGCGCTCGGCCCTTGTTTTTAGTATGCCCAATGTAAAAGAGGGGTCTATAATTGAATACAAATATATTTGGAACACCAACTCGCTGAGCAATTTCCCCGATTGGTACTTTCAGGACAAACTGCCAACACGTTACAGCGAGCTTACCACCTCTATTCCCGACTTTTTGTACTTTAAGCAAAAAGCAAATATAGTACAGCCGCTAATTGTAAACACCCGCAAAGACGAAGGCCGTAGTATGGGCACTGGTACCAACATGGTACCTTACACCCTTGAAAGAAACACAAGGGGAATGGAAAATGTACCATCATTAACGGATGAACCCTACATGACTGCTACTACTGATAATTTGCAGTCTATTATATACCAGTTAACCTCTATCAGGCCAACCATGGGTATCATCAAAAGTTTTTCTGATACCTGGGCAAAGGTTGGGGGCATCCTGGCCGATGATGAGGATTTTGGCCTTCAGCTAAAAAGAAAACTAACCGGCGAGGAAGCCATCATTGCAAAAGCCAAGGCACTTAAAACCGACGACCAAAAGATACAATACATTTTTGGCGAAGTAAAAAACACAATGAAATGGGATGGCGTTGACCGCTGGTACACCAATGACGGCACTTCAAAAGCCTGGGAAAAGAAAACCGGCAACTCGGCCGAAGTTAACCTGATACTATACCATTTATTAAAACAGGCCGGCGTTAAAGCTTACCCAATGGTAGTAAGCACGCGCGAACATGGCAAGGTAGTACCTTACTATACTTTTTTATACCAGTTTAACAGGGCGGTGGTTTATATACCCATAGATAGTACCCGCAACTATGTGCTTGATGCAACAAACAAGTATAATATTTATAATGAACTGCCCGACAACCTGCTGAACTCTGACGCTTTGTATATTGACAAGGAAAAGAAACAGTATGATATGGTTTACCTGGAAAGGAAAGACCCCGTTAGGCAGATAGTGATTGTAAGGGGCGAAGTTAAACCGGATGGAAAAATGAACGGCACGGCACAAATAAGCAGCTTTGGCTATAACCGTATCCATACCCTATCGCGCTACAAAACAGATGGCGAGCAAAAATATACCGACTATTTAAGGGAGAATAACAATAACCTGAAGGTAACATCGCTTAAGTTTGATAACATGGAAATTGATACCCTGCCGCTAACGCAAAACATTAATTTCAACCTCGACCTGACCAGTTCTGATGATAATTACATCTACTTTGTACCAAATATCTTTAGTTCGTTACGCACAAATCCGTTTTTAAGCGAAAACAGGCGCACTGATATTGAATTTGGTTACCGTAATAGCTATTCTATTATAGGCACCTATACATTACCCGCAAATTATAAAATTGATGCGCTGCCAAAAAGCGCTACCATGACCATGCCCGATGGCAGCATTACCTTTAAACGCTATGTGGCCGCAGAGAACGGCACTTTAATGGTACGCTATGTTATTGATCATAAAAGCACCCTTTATCCTAAAGATAGCTACCCGGATTTCCGTGAGTTTTATAAAAAGATGTATGAGATGCTGAACGAGCAGGTTGTGTTAAAAAAATCTTAACCTAAAAATGAAACGCACCATTCTTAAGCTGCTGGCTTGCGCGGCTACTATCATGTTTTTTAATAGCGGCTATGTTATTGCACAAGATAAACTATCAAAAGACTTTTATATTGCAGCTACTATCCCCGATTCTTTAAAGGATAAGGCCAACTCTGTGGTGCGTTATTCATCTGATGAATTATACATCAAAGGCAAGGATAAAATAATCACAAGGCACCACAGCATTATTACCATTTTAAATGAAAAAGGGGATGATGAATCGCGGTTGATCTTGTATTACGACAAAAAATTCAATACCGTAAATAGTGTAGAGGTAGTGGCGTATAACGCTGCGGGTACGCAATTAAAAAAATACCACAAAAGCGATATGTACGATAGGGCAGCTATTGATGGCATGTCTATCATAACTGATTACCGCTTGCTTGCATTATCGCACACTGTAGCGTCATACCCGGCCACCATTGAGGTTACTTACGAAACCAGCAGGAACAGTTACCTTGATTTGGGCGAGTGGCAATACCTGGAACCCGAAAAAGCAGTGCAATATGCCGAATACATTGTACGCACAACTCCCGAAAGCGGCTTTAGATATATCAATAAAAATACCACTATAAAACCGCAAAAAACATACGAAGACGGCTTTGATAAATACATTTGGAAAGTTAGTAGCCTAAAAGCTATAAAACCCGAAAAGGATGCGGTTAACTGGCAGGTATTTCCCCACATTGCTTTTGCTACCAAATATTTTCAGTTTGATGGCCTGCCCGGCGATATAAGCAACTGGCAAAGTTACGGCAAGTGGCAGCAGGCCTTAAATGCCGACGTTTGTACACTTACTCCGCAGCGTGTTGAAGAGATAAAGGCTATGACCGCCGATTTAAAAACCGATAAGGAAAAGGCCCGGTTCCTGTACAATTACATGCAGCAAAACATGCGTTATGTAAGCATACAGCTGGGTATTGGTGGCCTTAAACCCTTCCCTGCTACTTTTGTTGATCAAAAAAAATATGGTGATTGTAAAGCTTTGTCAAATTACATGTCGGCCTTGTTAAAGGCGGTAAACATCCCGTCATACTATGCCATGATCCGCGCCGGCGAAAACGAGGAACCCGCTAACGCCTCGTTCCCGTCAGATCCGTTTAACCATGTTATTTTGTGTATCCCCTTTAAGGGCGATACTACCTGGCTGGAATGTACCAGCAACACCAAACCTTTTGGTAAGCTTGGATCGTTTACCGAAAACCGCAACGCCCTGCTTATTACCGAAAACGGCGGTGTATTGATGAATACCCCAAAAAGCACTATGCAGGACAACCAGTTTAACAGCGAGGTGCACCTTACCCTTAACCCGGAAGGGGGCGCGAAAGCCGAAGTGAAGATTTTAAGCACTGGCGGCTATCGCGATGATTATATTGGCCTGGCATCTTTAAAAACAGATGAGCAGAAAGAGTATCTGATAAGGGCTTTGAACATGAAGCAACCATCCATAATAGATGTTAAACCCGCTACCGATAAAGACGGCACCAAAGAGATAGGCATTGACCTGGAATACGATAAGTTTTGCGACATAGCCGCAGGCAATAAAATGTTTTACCGCCCCCGAGCGTTCGACCTGTGGGGAACAACCATACCTGTTTTGGAGAAAAGAAGAAACGATTTTTACTTTTCGCACCCTATGCAAAAATCATGCGTAACTACTATTGACCTGCCTGCCGGCTTTGAGGTAGAAACCCTGCCTGTTAATCAAAATTTAACTTTTACTTATGGCAGCTATGATGTAAAATACGTTTACGACGCTGTAAAAAACCAGGTGATAAGCACCACTAAATTTAACCTAACAAACCACGTAATACCTGCTGCCAAATACAACGAAATGCAGCAATACATGGATAACATTGCCAAAGCGCAAAATAAAAAGCTGGTGATACGCAAGAAGGCTTAATTTTGCCTGCATGATCTTCAGGCTTGATGACCGTTTACTGTTCCCCAACCCTTCGCTTGCCGAAGAGGATGGGTTGTTGGCAGTAGGCGGAGATCTTTCTACAGAGCGTTTGCTTTTGGCCTATCAGAATGGTATCTTTCCATGGTACAGTGATGATGACCCTATCCTGTGGTATTCGCCGCACGAAAGATTTGTGCTTTACCCGCCAGAGCTGAAAGTATCAAAATCAATGAGGCAGGTTTTGCGTTCAAATAAATTCACTGTTAGCACCGATACCTGTTTTAGCGATGTTGTTGCTGCCTGTTCATCTGCAAAACGCGAAGGGCAGGACGGCACCTGGATAACTGATGATATGATGACTGCTTATGCCAAACTACACCGCGAAGGCTACGCCCATTCGGTTGAGGTTTGGCTTGATGGCAAACTGGTTGGCGGGCTTTATGGTGTACACGCCGGCGATGTATTTTGCGGCGAAAGTATGTTTAGCCTGGTTAGTAATGCCTCAAAAACCGCGCTGATATGGCTTTGCAATACCGGTAAGTATAAGCTGATAGATTGCCAGGTTTATACAGAACACCTGGAGAGCATGGGCGCACGTATGATACCCCGCGAAGATTATATCGCGGTTCTGCATAAAACCGTTGCCTAAACATTAGTTTTGTAAACAGATGGAGCAGGCAAATCACAAAGAGCGTATTATTTTAGGGATTGACCCGGGCACAGCAGTAATGGGTTACGGCCTTGTGCTGGAGAAAGGCCCCAAAATTGAACTGATAAGCCTGGGTGTGGTTAAGATGGATAAGATTGACGACCACATGCTGAAACTGCAGCGTATTTTTGAAAAAACTGTTGCCCTTATTGATAACTACAAACCCGATTGCCTGGCCATTGAAGCACCATTCTACGGCAAAAACATACAAGTAATGCTAAAGCTTGGCCGCGCGCAGGGTGTTTGTATGGCCGCTGCACTATCGCGCAATGTATCTATTACCGAGTATGCGCCCCGTAAAATAAAACAGTCCATCACCGGTAATGGAAACGCCACCAAAGAGCAGGTATCGGCCATGCTGCAAACCCTTTTAAAGTTCACCGAAACCCCCGATTTTTTTGACGCTACCGACGGATTAGCCGTAGCCGTATGCCACTCATTTCAAAAAATACAGGTATCACGCGGCGGCAAGGTCACCAGTAAAAAAAGCCACTCGGGCTGGGAGGCATTTGTAAAAGACAATGCCGCAAGGGTAAGTATCATCCCCAAAAAATAGTGCCGCTATAGTAGCATTTTACGTACATCCGCCCAGTTATCAACGCGTATATCCCACTCCACATCGTGGTTATGGCTGGCGGTAAATAATATGCCCTGCCCAATAAAACGTTTAAAATGCTTCACGTTATCATCAATCAGGTAATCGGCGTTGATGATGCTTTTATCGCCGCAAAAAACGATGTTATTCCACGAAATGTACGGAAAATGCTTGCCCAGCCAATCCAGTTTGGGCAACAGGGAATTAGGGAATTCCATAGCAGCAGTGGTGATAAAGATCTCATACTTTTCATACAGGTCTTTAATTACTTCCTGGCAACCGGGAATAACCTCCAGGTCTTTAAAAAAGTCATCATGATACACATATTCCTGTATCAAGTACTTATGATCATGTGGCAGTAGTTCTGAAAATTTTTTAGAGTTAAGTTCTTCGGAGGTAAATTCGATGTTGTGATCGCGTTTGTACCATTCTGCAAAACGATGGTTAGCGTCAGCTATTACCTCATCCATATTAATAGCTATTCTCTTCATAGTGTGTCATTAGTACACAAATATAAAGTCTTTAAATCAGTAACTTATTTATAATTATTCTAAATAATTTGGATAACAAGTCATTAGAATGTACTTTTGGCCATTATTTATAATTAGTCTTAATAAGAATGAAGATAACGAATACCTGCCTCTTATCAAAATCAGCTTTACTGTTTTTCCTATTCTTTACTATTTCAACCATTACATTGGCACAACAAAATGCTATTGTTAAGGGAACAATAAAAACATCCGACGGTCAACCGGCCCAAGCAGTATCTGTAGGGGTTAAAAGCACTTCGATAGGTGCTATGACCAATATTAATGGCGATTTTCAATTTAAACTAAAACCCGGCACCTACATTATACATGTATCGGCAATAGGTTTGGCAAGTGAAGAAAAATCAGTAACAGTTACTGCAGGCAACACCACTATTGTTAATTTTAGCTTAAGGGAAAACGCCAGTCAGCTAAAAGAAGTTACCATCTCAGATAATAAGCGCAAGTTTAAAATTGATAACCCATCGCCTACCCTACGCTTAAACGAACCGCTGTTACAGATCCCGCAAAATATCCAGGTGGTAAGCAGCGATCAGTTGCAGGAGCAGCAAATCTTTAACATGCTTGAAGGTGTATCGCGCAACGTAAGTGGTTTAACTATGCAGGAGCACTGGGGTAACTACGCCCGTGTTAACGGCCGTGGCGACAGGATAGCGGCTTTCCGTAACGGGATGAACATTGAGGCCACCTGGGGGCCACTGACAGAAGATATGTCGTTTGTTGACCGTATTGAATTTGTAAAAGGCCCGGCAGGTTTTATGCTGGCCAACGGCAACCCATCCGGTTTTTACAACGTGGTTACTAAAAAACCTACAGGTTTAACCAGCCAATCGTTCAATTTTACAGCAGGCAGCTTTAACAACTACCGCGCCACTGCCGATTTTGACGGCAAACTGACCAGCAACGGCAAATTGCAATATCGCTTAAACCTTATGGGACAAATGTCAGAATCATGGCGTCCGTACGATTTTACGAACCGTGTTGCCATAGCACCCGTATTGCGTTATAAATTTGACGATAAAAACACTTTAACTGCCGAATACACCTACCAGTTTCAGCGCATGAATGCTTTTGGTTCGGCGTACTTATTCTCTACCGATGGTTACGCAAGTTTGCCCCGTAACTTTACCAATGCCCCATCAAATTCTCCGGCAACCAACATCAAAGACCATAGCGCATTTTTAACTTACGAACATAAATTCAATAATAAATGGAAGGTAACCGCACAAGGCGCTTACTTTAACTATGCACAAAAGGGCTACAGCTATTGGATAAACAGCATTGCCGACAATGGCGATGTTGACCGTAACCTTGGTTTATGGGATGCTGTTAACAAAAATAAATTCGCCCAGGCATTTGTAAACGGCGAGGTAAAAACCGGTGCTGTTAATCACCGTATTTTGGGAGGTGTAGATATTGGCGATAAATACTATATCCCCGATTATATCCAATCAGGCTCGCTTGACCCTGCCCCGGCTAATCTGTTTAATATTCATAACCCTAATAACGGCCCGGTTACCTTACCTGTATTTGACAGAGATACCCCGCTTAGCGAACGTGGCAAAGATTGGTATACCACAGAGAAATACCAGTCTGTTTATGTACAGGACGAATTAGGTTTTTTTAATGATAAACTACGCCTAACCATTGGCGGACGGTTTACACATGCTACCACGTTTGATGCCAGCGCTGCCGAAGGTTTTAAAAACACTAACGACAAAAAAATAACACCACGTATTGGTATAAGCTATTCTGTTGATTCGGCAACCAGCGTTTATGGTGTTTATGACCAGGCCTTTTTACCGCAAAACGGAAATATAGCAGGCGGCGGCAAGGTTAAACCAATTACAGGTAACAATTTCGAATTAGGCGTTAAGCGCGATTGGTTTGATGGTAAATGGAGCACTTCATTATCTGCTTACAGGATACTTAAAAACAACCAGTTAGTTGGCGTACCTGGCAACACAAACGAAGTTGTACAGTTAGGCCAAACTAAAACACAGGGTATTGAGTTTGACGCCCGCGGCGAGATCATTACCGGTTTAAGCTTAATGATCAATTACGCTTACACGGATTCTAAAATATCTAAAGATGCCGACCCTGCAAACGTAGGCAACCCGGTACCGGGCTTTGCTAAGCAGGTAACCAACGCCTGGTTAACCTACCGCATACAACGTGGTGTATTAAAAGGCTTAGGTTTTTCGAGCGGATACCAATGGCAGATAGACCGTTTGCCGTGGAGCCTTGGCACCGGCACTTCAGATCTGCCAAACTATTTCCGTTTAGACGCCGGTGCATCTTACCAGATCAGGAAAATGAGCTTCGCGGTAAATGTAAACAACGTTTTAAATACCTACCTGTACTCCGGCGGTCATGAAGATTACCTGAGCGCTACTGGCAAAACCGTTTACAGCTGGCAGGCCGAAGCACCAACAACAGTACGTTTAAGCGTTGGCTATAAATTTTAATATCCCTAACTCAATTCATATAATGAAGACATCATTCCCTAATTTATTTAAGCTATTCGCGGCAATTGTAGTGCTGCTAACCCTGATAACCCCCGCAAGCCTGTTTGCACAAAACAGGGGCACCTTACAAGGTAAAGTGGTAACCAGTAACAACGAACCTGCCGATAACGTTTCTATCGGCTTGGAAGGTACCAGCTATGGCACAACTACAAAAGCCAATGGCGAATACACTTTTAAAGCACCTGCGGGTTCTTATAAGATAATTATATCCTATGTGGGTGTAGAACGGGTAGAAATTCCCGTTACCGTTATCGCCGGCCAAACAGTAACCATACCGCAAATTACAGTTCGTGCCAGTCAGTCGCAATTAACAGAGGTAAACGTAATTGCCAACAGAGCAAACCGTTTTACCCGTAAAATAAGTGTGGACGTAGGTAAAATCCCTTTGAATAATTTAGAGAACGCACAAAGCTACACCACCATTACTAATGAGCTGTTAAAAGAGCAAAACGTTTTCAATGTGGAAGATGCGCTTAAAAATGCCCCTGGTATACAAAAAATGTGGGATGCCACAGGCCGTGCCGGCGATGGGGGTGGTTACTTTACCTTACGTGGTTTTGTTACCCAAACGCGCTTACGCAACGGTATAGCCGGTTTAGTTACCAGCGGAATTGATGCAGCAAACATCGAAAAAATTGAAGTGATAAAAGGCCCTTCGGCTACATTATTTGGAAGCACTTTAACATCTTTTGGTGGCTTAGTGAACAGGGTTACTAAAAAACCTTATGAAACGTTTGGCCTTGAGGTTGGTGAATCGGTAGGAAGTTATGACCTTAACCGCACTACTATCGATCTGAATACCCCGCTTGGCTCAAACGTTTCTTTCCGTTTAAACTCGGCTTATAACTACGAAGGCAGTTTCCAAAACTATGGCCAAAGCCGCTCATTTGCTTTTGCGCCAAGTTTGGCTATAAAAGCGAATGATAAACTATCTTTCTTATTAGAAAGTGAAGTGTTTGTTGGGCGTAACGCTGCTAAACCATTCTTCTTTTTCTACTATGATTCGCCACCAAAAGCTTTAGGTGTAACCAAAGTAAGCGACTTAAATATCAATTACAAAAATGCGTATGTAAATGATGATATCAAATCGTTCAGCCGCAGTACTAATTATTTCGCCACTGTTAACTATAAGTTTTCGGATAAGCTAAAATCGCAAACAGTTTTCTCATCATCAAACAGCTACTCTAACGGTGCAAGTCCATATTTATATCTTGTTACCGATTCTACGGCTATTAAAATTGCACGCAAGCCGGGTGTAGCAGACCTGCCTGATCTTCCGGGCGAGGCCAACTATGTTTATCGTAATGACCAATCTACCTACCATAGCAAACTTAACGCTATAGAGATCCAGGAAAACATCAATGGTGATTTTAACATCGGTACTACCCGCCACCGTTTTGTAGTTGGTTTAGATTTTCAACATCAAAATTCTAATCAGATATATTATGGCAATTCTTACGGCATAGCACCTATAAACGACCCTACTTATGATTACGGTTCGTTTAACAAACAAGCGGTTGATGCAAAACCTTTTTCGGCGGCAGCAGCATACCCTTACATTTACAAAACCAATACCTACAGCGCTTATGCGTCTGACGTGGTAAACATTACCGACAGGTTGATCGCATCGGTAGGTTTACGTGTTGATCGTTTTGAGAACAAAGGCAGCTATAATCTTAAAGATTCATTAACAGCTGCCCCTTTTAGCCAAACCGCATTTTCACCAAAATTCGGGTTGATCTATCAGCCAATTAAAGATGCGCTTTCTTTATTCGCAAATTTCCAGAACGGTTTCCAAAACCCTGGTATTTATATCAATGCCGACGCTAAACCAGTTATTGCCAAAGTGCAAAATGCTACCCAGATAGAGGGTGGTGTTAAAATGGCCTTGTTCAACGGAAAGTTGAATGGAACCGTAAGCTACTACCGTATTAACCTTACTAATGTATTACGTACTGTCCCGGGATCGGGCGGGCAGGCAATACAAGTACAGGATGGCACACAACTAAGCAAAGGTTTTGAAGCCGAGATCATTGCTAACCCAATTGCATCTGTAAACATCATTGCTGGTTTTGCCTACAACGATTCTAAATTCACTAAATCTGATGCTAACGTGCAGGGCCTTCGTCCAAATACTGCCGGCTCGCCTTACCTGGCTAACTTTTATGCAAGTTACCGTTTACCTGCAACCGCCCTTAAAGGTTTAGGCATTGGTTTTGGCGGTAACTATGCCAGCAGCAATAAAATAATAAACAGCGTTTCTGAAGGCTCATTCGAGTTACCTTCATACGTAGTACTAAATAGTAACTTGTTTTATGACAAAGTGAAATACCGTTTTGGGCTAAGTGTTAACAACCTGGCTAATAAAGAGTATTACACAGGTTATACCACTATTAACCCGCAAAGGTTACGTCAGTTTGTGTTAAGCGCATCATATAAATTGTAAGTATGACCCCATTTAAAAAAGTACTACTTTTTTGCCACCGCTGGCTCGGATTTATCTCCGGGCTTGTGGTGTTTATTGTAAGCATAACCGGTTGTATCTTTTGTTTTCAGGATGAGATACAGGATGCGATACACAATCACCGTACCGTACAAAATACCGGTAAGCCATACGTACAGCCATCGCAACTGATAAGCGAGGTAAAAAAAGCTTACCCTAAGGCAAGCCCCGATTTTATTTATTACTTCGGCACAGAAAGACCGGCAGGCGTATATGCCAACCTGGGTAAGGATGGGTATGAAATTGTATATTTAAATCCTTACACGGGCAAGATAACTTACCACGAAAAACCGCAAACAAACTTTTTCATCATTGTAGAATATATTCACTTGTACCTGCTGTTGCCGCCGGCCATTGGTAAGTGGATAGTTGGTGTATCGGTTATTATTTTTATGGTGATCATGATAACGGGGCTTATCCTTTGGTGGCCTAAACGCAAAAGCGATCGCAAACGCAGTTTCACCATTAAATGGGGTGGCCGCTGGCGCAGGATTAACTATGATCTGCATAATGTGCTTGGTTTTTATGCCACATCCATTGCCATCATATTATCTATTACTGGCCTGGCTATAGCTTTTGAGCCGGTAAGTAAAGCAATCTACAATACTGCAAATGTTGGCAGGAATATTAAATACGAGGATGAAGTAACCGAGCCTAAGTCGGATTCGCTTAAAAGGGCCGGGATTTCCAATAAGCCGGTTGTTGATATTGCATTTGCATACGCCAGGCAACAAGCCCCCGAGGCTGAAATGTTTTTGATCCATAACGACCCTGCTTTATCAGGCGCTATTGGTGTTGGCGCTTACGCCAAATCGCTGCATTACTCAAATGCCAATGGTTTCGAGTTCGATAAATACAATGGTAAGCTGCTTAAATCATACATATATGATAAGAAGAGCCCCGGCCTGAAGCTGAATGAGATGAACTATGATATCCACGTGGGCCAGATAGGTGGCTTAACCACCAAGATCATCGCGTTTTTAGCCAGCTTAATTTGTGCCAGCTTACCCATAACCGGGTTTATCATCTGGCTGGGCAAACGCAAAAAATCAAAATCGAAAGGTAAGAAAGTGCGCGATGCGGTGCATCATAAAACGCATAAGCGCGTGGTGCAACAAGCCTGATTATTTTAACCATAGAGGGCACAAAGAAAGAACCACAAAGGCCACAGAGATTTATTCTAGTGGCCTTTGGTTTATCCCAACCGTTGTTGGTGTTGTCACCAACAACATTTTAGGACGGCTAAAACTTGCAAAGCTTGGATGCCTGGCGGCTTGCAATCGTTCATGCATAGTTCGTTAATAGATCCTTCGCTATCGCTCAGGATGACAAACGGGGAAAGACTGCAAACCGCCAACTTCAAACTGCTATTTATACTCCACTTCCACATCATCCGTCAAAGCATGGCCGGTGCAGGTCAGGATCCAGCCTTTGGCGATATCCTCATCGGTCAGCACTTCGTTTTTGGCCATCTCTACCTTTCCGGTCTTACAAAAGGCCACACAGGCCGAACAAATGCCACTACGGCAACTATAGGGTAGCTGGATATTGTTTTGTAAGGCTGCCTGCAATATAGATTGGTTCTCGCCTGCGTAGATATCGTGCAGTTCGTTATTAAAATTGATGCGGATGTTTTTTGGCGGATAATTAGTTTGGCTGCCCGTAACCGGCACTGTCTCCAACACAAAGTTTTCCTTGTGGATCTGTTGCGCATCAATCCCCATGTAAAGTAGCGTAAGCCTGATCATCCGCATGTACACAAAAGGTCCGCACAGGTAAAATTCGGCTTTATCTTTGGCAAAGAATAGCTGCTCATTCACCAATTGTTCAACCTTAATATTGGTTAGCCTGTTGGCCTCACTACTTAGCAGGTGGGTAATAGTAAACCTGTCGGGATAGCCTGCCAGTAATTCCTTCAGTTCATTATTAAACAATATCGACTCAGGGCTTTGGCTGCTGTATATCAAATGCAATTTGCTCTCGCCGGGGCGGTTCAGGATGTATTTGAGTTGGGAGAAAATAGGTGTAATGCCGCTTCCGGCAGCAAAAAACAAAATGTCTTTTGCCGCGGTATAATCACTACTGTGTATAAATACCCCCGCCGGCTCAACAGCGTTAAGCACATCGCCTACATTAACTTTGGTGAGCAGGAACCGCGAGATCTCGCCATTGCTGATCCGTTTTACCGTAATAGCCATACGCTCATCATCCGGCGATGAACTTAACGAGTAAGAACGGCGTACCTCCTGGTTATGGTGGTTAAACACCAACGTAATAAATTGCCCTGCTTTATAAGGCACCGTACTGCCAACCGCCCCAACCAGGTAAAAAGTAGCCGTATCCGGCGATTCCCATTTAATTCCGTCGACACGTAATTGAAGCATGCGCAAATTTACTCTTTCGCCATCCTTTTTCTTAATACACTGTTCTTTTTACCGTAGGTATAATAGATGACCAGGCCAATGGCTAACCATATGATCAGCCTTAACCAGGTATCGCCCGGTAAAAATGTCATCATGGCAAAGCAGGTTAATATCCCTAATATAGGCACCAAAGGCACAAACGGTGTTTTAAACGGCCGGTGTACATCGGGCTGTTGTTTGCGTAAAATAAGTACGCCCGCGCATACCATCACAAAGGCAAGCAGGGTGCCAATGCTGGTCATTTCGCCTACTACCTTTATGGGTACAAATGCCGCGAAAATAGCGATGAACGCGCAAAGCAGGATGTTCGATTTCCATGGTGTGCGGAATTTGCTGTGCACTTCAGAGAATACTTTTGGCAACAACCCGTCTTTAGACATAGAGAAAAATACGCGTGACTGGCCCAGCAGATCAACCAATATAACCGAGGTATAACCTATCAATATAGCCAGTACAATGGCCTTGCTTAACCACTGGTAATGTGTTTTTTCTATAGCGATGGCAACCGGTGCGCCCGAACCGATGAACTCTTTATAATTAGCCATCCCTGTCATCACATGCGCAAAGATCACAAACAGGATGGTACATACTACCAACGAGCCGATGATACCGATAGGCATGTTGCGCTGCGGATTTTTAGCCTCCTGCGCAGCGGTTGATACGGCATCAAAACCGATGAATACAAAGAATACCAACCCTGCGCCACGCAATATGCCCGACCAGCCATAATCGCCCCAAACGCCTGTGTTTTGCGGGATGTAAGGATGATAATTTGCCGCGTTAATGAACGACCATCCCACGGCGATAAATACCAAAACCACCCCAACCTTTAAACTTACGATGATAGCATTAATGAGCGCCGAGCCTTTTGTACCCCTGATGATAACGCTGGTAACCAGCACCACAATTAAAGCGGCAGGCAGGTTCATGATGCCGCGCACCACATCTCCATTGGCTGCCTTTGAGGTTTCAAACGGCGACAGGATAAGCTGCGGAGGCAGGTATAGATCAAACCACGAAAGAAACTTGGTGAGGTATTGCGACCAGCTAATGGCCACCGTGGCAGCACCAACTGCATATTCCAGCATCAGGTCCCACCCTATTATCCAGGCAAAAAGCTCGCCCATGGTTGCGTATGAGTAGGTGTAGGCACTACCCGCCACAGGTATCATGGCCGAAAACTCGGCATAACACAAGGCTGCAAATGTACAGCCCAAAGCGGCTATTAAAAATGATATAGTTACCGCCGGGCCGGAATGCTGGCCTGCGGCGATGCCGGTTAATGAGAATAAGCCCGCGCCAATAATAATGCCTATACCAATAAGGACAAGGTTAACCGGGCCAAGCGAACGTTTTAATGAGTGCTCCCCTTCTTCTTTCGACTCCCGGAGCAATAGCTCGATAGGTTTTTTGATCATACTACAATTAAGCCTACAAAATTAGTAGATTATTTTTGAAAGCCTAATGAATACTGATTATGGTTGATAACGTGAGGATTTTATGACTGTGAGGGAATTGGTAGTCGCTCGGCTCCCGCCGAGTGACCGTTATTACACGGCGTCCCGCCGCAGTCATAAATTAATTTGGCGGCCGGAGGCCTAATCATAATCATCACTCGGCAGGAGCCGAGCGATTGCAAAAGATTTAATCTACATCGCTATCACAATCTTCCCAAACTGTTTAGCCGCTCCCATCTTATCAAAAGCCTTTTTAGCATCTGCCAGCGGGAAAACTTCATCAACTACAGGTACTATTTTATGCTGGTTTACAAAGGCAAGCATGGCTTTAAAATCGTCCTGCGTACCCATGGTGGTACCTAATATCTGCAGTTGTTTCCAAAAAATAGGCCTTGCGTTCAGTTCGGGGATATTACCTGCTGTGCCACCAAAAAATACAATACGGCCACCGGGGTTACAAAGATCCGGGATCCTGGCAAAATCGGCCCCTAATGCGCTATCCACCACAATATCAAAACCACCGCCGCTAAAGTGCTTCAGTTCCTGCGCCCAATCCTGCGCTTTGTAGTTTACACCGGCGCAAGCCCCAAGCTGTTTAGCCCGGTCTATCTTTTCGCCCGTGCCCGATGTTACAAAAACCTGTGCCCCGGCTGCTACTGCAAACTGTAAGGTGAATGACCCTGTACCTGCACCAACACCAACAACCAATACCTTATCGCCTTTTTTGATATGCGCCTTGGTGAACAATGCCCGGTATGCGGTAAGCCCCGCCAAAGGCAACGCCGCTGCCTGCTCCCAGTTTAAATGGGGCGGTTTAGGGTATAGATATTCGGCTTTTACCAATACGTATTCGGCCATAGTACCATCCTCGGGCAGGCCCAATATTTTAAACTCTTTTGATTGAAATTCCGGGTGCTCACCCCAGTTATGCGATGGGTTAATGATCACTTCTTTGTTGAGCCATTCGCCTGCGCCTTCGCCTGCTTCGGCAACAATGCCTGAGCCATCGGCACCAAGGATAGTTGGGTATTTGATACCGGCATACTTACCCTGGGTTATCCACCAGTCGCGGCGGTTTAGGGCTGCGGCCTTTATTTGCACCAGTACCTCGCCCGGGCCGGGTGTGGGTTTGGCAACATCTTTTATAACCCAAGGGTTTTCTGCGGATTCAAGGACGATGGCTTTCATAAAATTTAACTTTTAACAAAACGTGTTACTACCCCATTAAACTTCAATATTAAAGTTGTAGGGTTTTCAAAATCAAAATCTGTTTCTTCTTTATGGGGATGCGAAGCCTGATCGGTTATTAGTTTATCTCCCTCTACTAAATATGTCATTAAAATAAATTGGCTTTTATCCTTCTCCCGTATCTCATAAATTAACGACCCATCTTTTTTAAATGACATTTTTACATATCCAAGTTCCTTTAATGAATCAGGGGCGTTTTTATCGATAACCCAATCTCCTAAAAACGGCTCTTGCAATTTAGGTTTAGAAAAAAACTTTGTTAAGAATGACATAGTAGTAATTGGTTCTGGTAAAAATAAAAAAAGCGACAGATAATTATCTGTCGCTTTTAAAATATATAATGCCTGCTTAAATTAAGCGATAGCTTTTGTATACAATTCTGAAACATGGTTCCAGTTGATAACATTCCAGATAGCAGCCAGGTAATCAGGGCGGCGGTTCTGGTATTTTAAGTAGTAAGCGTGCTCCCATACGTCGATACCTAAAACCGGGGTGCCTTTTACTTCAGCAATATCCATTAAAGGGTTATCCTGATTTGGGGTTGATGTAATAGCCAGTTTTATCGGCAGTAACAATAAGCCAGGCCCAGCCTGATCCAAAGCGGGTTGCACCGGCTTCAGATACCTTGGTTTTAAAATCGGCGAATGAACCGAAAGTGCTTTTGATAGCATCGGCCAGCGCACCTGTAGGCTCGCCACCACCGTTTGGTGATAACAGCGTCCAGAATAATGAGTGGTTATAGTGGCCACCACCATTGTTACGTACAGCAGGCGGAAACTTTGAGATATTTTTGATGATGTCTTCAATTTTACCATCAGCCTCCGGTTTACCTTCTAAAGCTTTGTTAAGATTGGTAACATAAGCCTGGTGGTGCTTACCATGGTGGATTTCCATAGTAAGTTTATCAATGTGTGGTTCCAGAGCATCGGTAGCGTAAGATAACGCCGGTAGTGTAAATGCCATAATATTTAAAATTTAAGGTTAAACTGTTTCGTGTGATGTAGCAAATATAAGGGTTGAAGCAGGTAATTGTTCTATATGAATGTCAAGTTTTTGTTAAGGGGATAGTTCATTGTTGATAGTTCATGGTAGTTTCGTCTATGAACTATTAACCATCTGCTATTTTCTCTTCCCTTTAAAAAAGTCCTTTACCAATTGCGAGCATTCATTCTCATTAATGCCGCCGGTTACCAGCGTTTTTGGGTGGGTGATGCTTTGGTTAAGCCTGCCGAAACCGCGTTGGGTATCATAAGCCCCAAAAACTATCCGCCCTATCTGGAACCAGTAACTTGCCCCTGCGCACATCACACAGGGCTCCATGGTAACATATAGGGTACACTCGGGCAGGTACTTGCCGCCCATTGAGTTTACGGCAGCGGTAAGCGCCTGCATTTCGGCGTGTGCGGTTACATCGTTCAACCGCTCGGTAAGGTTATGGCCACGGCCGATGATCTGCCCCTTGCAAACCACTACGGCGCCGATGGGGATCTCATCCTCTTTCAGTGCCTGGCGGGCTTCTTTAAGGGCCTCGTTCATAAAAAACTCGTCGGGAGAGATGGCCGGCTGTTCATCGCCAAATGTTATATATCGCATCAGGTGGCTTGGTCAAATGTATTTTTTAAATGTTTTTCGGTTACCCTAAAAAGTATAATCACTGTGGCAAAAGCGCACACAAGCATTAAAATAATTTTGGCAAGTGTGCGGGCTTCGGGGCTTATCGGTAACAGCATAAATAATACTGTAATAATTATGCCTGTTATCACCAGCACCCACCCGCATTTAATAATAAGCGCGGTAGAGTAACGGTTGCCTTCGTCCCAGTTTTGCTGGTTTTTCATGGATAGCGTGGTGCGATAACCATAAAGGCTGTTGATCTCTTTTGGCGGATAGCGCTTTTGTATAAGCCCCGCCAGCAGGAATATTACACCTATCAGGTGTGGCCCAACTATCCAGTTTGCAAATATCATATCAGTTTGCTGCCATTGGGTACGGGTTTATCTATCGCGGTAAGCACAATATCGCCATTTTCATCGGCAAGGCCGGTTACCAAAAACTCCGACATAAACGTGGCTATCTGCTTTTTGGGGAAGTTTACCACGCCCAGTATCTGCCTGCCCGGCAACTCTTCTTTGGTGTAGTGTTTAGTGATTTGCGCGCTGCTTTGTTTAATGCCCAGCGGCCCAAAATCAACCTTTAACTTATATGCAGGTTTACGCGCCTCGGGGAAGTCGGCCACCTCCAGTATAGTACCGGCACGCAGTTCAACCTTTTCAAAATCGTTCCAAGTAATGGTTTCCATACGGGCAAAGGTAGGGTGTTGGTTTTAATTATGTTTGTGTCCGTCCGTTTTTTTGTGCGGACAATGTGGACGTTTCTCTCCTCGCGTCATTGCGAGGTACGAAGCAATCTCTTTAGGACAATTCGACACCTTGCATAAACGAATAGCTTAAAGAGATTGCTTTGTCGCTACGCTCCTCGCAATGACGCGCGCAGAGGTGGTGGCTATTTGCGTTAGGGATTGCAGCGGATACCGACCTCGCGCCTAAGGCCTGTGGGCGTATGAGCGGAAAGCCCGGGCCGCAGGCAACGCCCAAAGCCTACTACTTCCTTATCTTCTTAACCGTTTCTGTTAAATGCGCCAAATGGTGGTTACCGTGCCAGGCGTACAGGGCCAGGTTCTTTTTTAAAGGCGTTACACTGCCACTCTCCGGATGAATGAAAGTGCGGTTCCACTGGTCTTCGCTAAAGGTTTCAAAAAGGGCTACCATGTGCTGATGGATGCCGTCGAGCATTTTTAGGGATGGCTCAACTGGCAGGCGGTAATCGGGTTGGATGGCCCAGCCGGCCTCGTCGTATGGTTTTATGGTTGGGTTATCTTCGGTAATGGCCAGTTTAAAGCGGCAAAGCGAGTTCATGTGGCTGTCGGCAAGGTGGTGTACAACCTGGCGAAGGGTCCAGCCGCCGGTGCGGTACTGGGTATCCAGCTGCTCGTATGTTAAACCTATAATGGCTTCGCGGATGCGGCCCGGCAGGGTAGCAATTTCGTGGATCCAGCGGCGCATATCATCTTCCGTGTATGATACCGGGGGTACGAATTTCCCTATCGGGTAGCGCATTTGTTCGTCTGTCATGGTGCTTAAAATATTAAATTTTATTGTTCCGTAAGGAATTGGGCTAATTTAGCGTTTTACAGTTATTTTGGTTTACTGATGATTAAAAAGTTCCTGCTGATATGTCTGCTGCTTAAATGTACCACCGGTTTTGCCGAAACCATCCGCACCGATGTTTTGGTGGTTGGCGGCGGAGCGGGCGGGGTTGCGGCGGCTATACAAAGCGCCCGCAGCAAAATAAAAACCTTACTGGTTGAGCAGGGCCCCTGGCTGGGTGGCAGCGCTACCAGCGGCGGCATGTGCATTATCCCCGAAAACCGTAACCTGGCATCGGGCATTTACGCCGAATTCAGAGGGCATATCCGCGAGTTTTACAAACCCCGTTTAGGGTACGATACCACCCGCAACGCCCCTTTGGTGTTTGAGCCTTCCACCGGTGCATCCATCCTCAAAAAAATAACCGATACCGTTAAAAACCTCACCGTAAAACTTAATACTCCGTTTACATCCATCAAAAAAGACGGTACCGACTGGGTAGTTACCGTGATGGACAACGGCAAACCGCTCATCATCAAAGCAAAAATAGTGGTTGATGCCACCGAGCTGGGCGATCTAGCCGCTGCCAGCGGTGTACTGCTTACCGCGGGTTTTGACAGTCGCGATGATACCAAAGAAGCCCTTGCGCCCGGGAACGCCACCAACCAGATACAGGACATCAGCTACCTGGCCATCCTGAAAAATTTTGGTAAAACTGCCGACCGTACTATCCCCAAACCCGAAGGCTACAACGCTGATCTGTATAAATGCCTGAAGGCTGCCGATATAAAAAAGCTGCTTGCCGCTGCCGTATTGCCTAACGATAAATACCTGATTAACTGGGAAAACTGCGGCAACCAATACTCCGTTACCGCCGACGACCTGAAACCCGAGAACCGCGAAGCCACTTTCGCTAAGGCAAGACTGCGTACGCTGGGGCTCATCTATTACCTGCAAACCACCCTGGGCCAAAAAAACCTTGGCCTTACCGACGATTTTAAAACCACCCACCACCTGCCGTACCTCCCCTACATCCGCGAGAACCGCCGGGCGGCTGGCATGGTGCGCATGGTGCTTGATGATATTTACACCCCCTACAACCGCCAAAGCAAACTGTACCGCACCAGTATTGGCGTGGCCGATGCCCTGCCCGGGCAGCATTACAGCGTAGCCGGTGTGCCGCATATTGCCTACCCGCCCTTCCCGGCGTTTAGCGTGCCGCTGGGTGCTGTGGTGGCTAAAGACCAGGAGAACCTGCTGGTATTAGAAAAAGCCCTTTCGGTAACGCATTTGGTGAATGGCGCTGTTACCAGCCCCGCCGTACAAATGACCATTGGGCAGGGTGCCGGGGCTGCTGCCGCCTTCTGCATATTTTTTAAGCGCAGCACCAAGCAGCTTGATGTGCGCACCATACAGGGCGAGATCCTCGATCATAAAGGCAGCCTGTTGCCCTTTGCCGATATCCCCCAAGCCGACCGCCACTTCTGCGCTATACAGCAGGTGGCCGCAACCGGGATGCTGCAGGGCATACAAAAACCCGACGGCCAAACCGCGCAGGTATTGTTTATGCCCGATAGCGCCATCCGTACCGCCGAGGTGCAGCCCCTGCTTACAGAACTGTACTCGCGGGCCTTTATATGGTTTGGTAAAGAAAAACCGGGCGAAATGTTTACCCTTAACAACCTGCTTAGCTACATCAGCGAAATTACCCTGCGCGACCCAACCGAACTACAGGAAGCCACCCGACGTACATGGAAAACGTATTACCACTTTAACACCCCGTTTAACCCTAAACGCCCCGCCACCCGCCGCGAGTTTGCCGTACTGGCCAACCGTTTCTTCAACCCCTTTGCCCGCAGGGTTGATATAACTGGCAAGCTGGTTGATTAGGTGTTGGTGAGTGGTTACACAATTCTATTCCCTCCCCACGGGAGGGTTAGGGAGGGGTTTATGCAACATGCTTCACGTATAAACCCCTCCTTGCCAATACACATTACCATCGCACCCCTCCCCAGGGAGGGAATTTAAGCTGCCCCATCATATTATGAGCTGGTTCCCCCTTTGAGAGGGGTTAGAGGGTGTGTTTAGCCGATATGTAAAAGCACCCGCCCTGTAATGGTGAGCCTGTTGAACCACCCGTTTTGTCCCATTTTGGAAACGAGACAGATGGAACAAACGGAACACATTGATAATGAGCATATTATTACTGACAATATCTTGTCAGTAGCTCAATAAAAGCTTTGCGGTTTTGCTTTTAAATACTCATATACAGCGTTTTATAAAATTGGCATTTTGTTCCATTTTTTAGAAATGGGACAAAACAGGACAGAGCTGAAATTTTGGCCGGCTTTCCCGGGAATAAGCCGGTACAAGGCCAACAAAACAGCATTTTATTCGCCTTTTTTCGGCCTCAGTTCGGCCTGTTTAGGAGGCAAAGGTAGTAGTAAATAAAAAGGCGTGTTTTATATTAAACCACTGATTTATAGTTAATTAATAATTTCAGGCTTGTTCCGTTTTTCCCCGAATGGAACGAAAATGGAACAAGCTATTTTAGCCGGATGCTCAGATTTATGGAGCGGTTAACGCTGCTATCGTGTTAGTGAGATTAGCCTATTTTTTATGCTTATTAAGCACACGCGGCACGCGTGCGCCAGCAGGGAGTATGCTGAAATCTACCAAGAGGTTGTTTTATATCTGCATTTTTCAATTCGTAAAGAAAAGTACACACTTTTGAATTCGGAACATTTGCAATAGCTCCTGCTTCATAATGTAAGTAGTTAGAATTATACTATCCTTTGTTAAACAAAGAATACCAACTGGTGAATCACTGAGTCCTTCAGCAATTGCTCCATCCCATGCATCACCCTTTTCTATATGCGTAGACATCCACGGATCCAAAGCCTGTAATACTTGAGGAAGCCAAGCCTTTAAACATTCGGCGATATATCTACTATCATTTCCCGCCCAACTTAAGAAAACTTTCATATTTAATTATTTAAGATGCTATTAAATTAAATTTCACACCATCTCCAGTTTCAATATAAGATTCTGCTGCCGCTAAAATTTCTGAAATTTTGCTCTCAATATTAGATTTAAGTATACCTGGTTGGACCGCAACTATTTTAAAGTAAAATATTTTATTTAAGGAAAAAATTCTGTTTAATTCTTTATCATTACCTGCCAAATAAACTGATGGATTTACTCTATTAAACCTCTTGTTTATTTTATTTTTTAAAACTCCTGAATTTGTCCAAATCCCCGATTTAATAGCTTGACCACATACTTCATAGACATCTTCAACTCTATTGCCTGTTCTTTTTCCACCAGAACCTTTGCAGTGATATAATTCTACTAATATTGAACTTGAGTTTTCTTGTATAAATATAAAATCTGCCATTTCTCCCGAACCATGATCATATATTAGAATATTAGGATTCCTATTTAATAAAAGATTTTTGATTTTATCATGAATATGTAGTTTACCTCCACTATTTCCTGAGTATTCACATTCAATATCAGTATCACTCCAATTAATCGATTCAATTTTATTTGTATCAAAGAACATATTATCACGTAATACTTCATCAGTTATTTCATTTAACCTTAATGAAGCAAAATCTTGAAAATAAAACGTAATAGGAAAACCATGTAAGAAACTTGAAAGTTCTACGATTTCGCCGTCTTGTGTCACCACAAATAAGTTAATATATCTTATAGGATCTAGTGTGAAAAAATCATCTAGAGTAAATTTATACTTTTCTGAGAAGAACTCATTTTCAATAGTAAAGTCTATTTGTGTAGATGTGCTTCTATCTATTTTTATTGCTAAATCGACTAATGAGCCTTCAATAATAGGACCTGCTCCATTTTTATCATAATGGTATTGAAAGTCATTCTTATAACATAGAGCGTCCCATGATGCAAATATTACGTTATTAGGAATTTTATCAATTACTTTTCTAAAGCTTATTCTATCTAAATCTGTGTTTGTTTTCACCTCTTTAGTGCTATTAATTTTAATTGATAATGCCGTACACCATTTTACAAAATCGGTTATTTGTGACGTCGTATTACTCCAAACTTTACTAGAGCTGCTGTAACCAATAGTTTTATATCCCCCATTTTCCTCACCCCTCAAGAATAAATGGCCCCCTTCATAAAGTTTTAATTCACTTGGTTTAATCGCATTTTGAACATGTGAACCCGCCTTAATCAAATATGATTCAGCATTATTTATGGTGTTTTTGCTTCTTAACCCTAAGTTAAAAACCTCTGGTTTTGATAAATCAGCAATAACCTTATGCACTAATGATAACGGCAATTGCTTAGGCGTGTCATCAAGATATTGCTCAGCTATTCGTTTATATATATCAAGTGTCTTACGGGTTGAATTAATGTATAAGAGATTGTTAGCAACATCATTATAAATAATAAATAAATTAAAATTCACATTAATGAGTTCATCAGTAACAAGCCATTTAGGCTTCTGAATCTCTTTTGTAATATAAACTGCGACTGACAGTTCCTCACTAACAAAATGTTTATCTATGTTATTATCCGGAATAATTATTTGCTTCGAGATATCCATGCTTTTATTTACTTCATAAATCTTAACATGGTGAAATGGCTTGAGTGAGTATAGTGAAATGTCTCTATCATCCTCAAACTCCACTTCTTGGGAAACAAACCTTTGCAAAGTCTGTCGAACTTCTATTTCATTTTGAATTGTTGTTTGACTGATTTCTTTTATGATATCTTTCCAAACGGCCCCTTCTTGATAAAGTTCCAATTTCAAAAAATTGATCTCGTTAGGTATTGCTAAAAACTTTGCATCGCCAATATTAGGCGCATTAGTTCTAGCAAAACGACCAATAAATTGCAATGTTATTGCTAAAGACTTATGAGGATTGTGAATTACTCCAATCTTTAAATTAGGGAAGTCAAAACCCTCTCCTAGCATATCAACGCATATCACACCTTCTAACTCTCCAGCCTTTAATTGTTGAATAACTTTAGATATGTTAGTTGATGAAAATGTGCTATCAATTCTTTTTAATCGTAGCTTGGTGTTTTTGGAATAGATATCCAGAAGTTCTTTTGCATGTACCTTAGTATTAGTTCTAACTAATATATAATGTTGAAATCCTTTTTTTTGGTCCGCTTGAAATACCCTTTGAGCTTCTTTTGCTAGTCCAATATCATTTGAATGATTAGCATCCTGTTTTACCGCAATAAACTCTACACTTCCAAATATTTTATCATCATACGCTTTTGATATAGGATAATCATATATAAAACTTCCTTTAATTTCTTTTTTATCTCTCCTAAATGGTGTTGCTGTAAATAAAATTTTTTTTGCGTTTGTAAAATGTTTCAATAACGAATTCCATGTGTGAGCGGGACTATGATGAGCTTCGTCAATAAGTACTAAATCAAATAATTCCTTAGATGGATTCACTGACCAATTATTTACCGGCAAACTATTGGGAGTTGATACCACGACATCAAAACCTATAAGATCATCCCATTTCTCTTGAGTATCCAATACCTCCGTAATCTCTTTAACTTTGGGCTTCGTTATTTTAGAAGGTAGCGCTCCAGCAGAGATCAATATATTCAATGTTTCGAACCCTTCTGAAATTTGATTCCTAACCAATCTACTTGGAGTAATTATTAATACTCTTGTAGCGCGCAATACATACGCTGAAAGAAATAAAACTCCTGTTTTCCCCGAACCTGTAGGCATAACAATAATTGCAGGCTCTTTATCATGAACTGTAAAATGACTTGAAATGGCGTGAATTGCACCAATTTGCGCATTTCTTAAACCCGGCCTATCTGTTGTTCCGATAGGATAAGTAAGGTGTATATAATTATTTGAAAAATAACTCATATTTATTGTTGTAATGTTATTCGGATGAATAAATCTCTTATTAATAAACAAGAATCACAACACGTAAAAATACCTGATTTTCAATTAATTATTGATTAAAACTCGACTACCAAACCCACCCAAATAAACCCCGGCAATAATAAATACAGCCGAAACCGCATGTTTGGGCAAGTCGTGTTCTTCCGTTATAATTAAATATTGCCGCAGTTAAAACATTACCTAAAAGTAGATAATTGCCAAAAAGCCGTGTTTCTGCGTATTATGCCGGGTTGGTGTGTTTAGCTTATTTTAATTAGTCTCCCCACCGCTGGCGCACGCGTGCCGCGTGTGCTTATAAACGGTGTCATTTCGAACGAACAATGGGTGGGTTATGACAGGGCGAGAGGAGAAATCCTGTTCATTATGCAAAGTTTACTGCCTGTCATTCGAACAAGATTTATCTGCGATGAGCTCCCTACGGTCGGTTCTCCCCGTACCTCGTTCGAAATGACAGGGTGGTGAGGATGGTTGCAAACAAAGCCCCTTGTCCACCATGTCCGCACCCCTAAGCGGATGGACAAGGGTTAGTGAGCAGTGAATGGTTGATTGGTGAGTAGTTGAGCTGCCCCATCAACCCTAAACCCGGTAGCAGCGGGTACCGGCCATTTTGCCTAAGGCCTGCGGGCGTATGAGCGGATAACGGGGCTGCCGTGGCCTAAGCACCACAGGCCTTGCTTTACAAATAGGCTAATGGTTCGACAGGCTCACCATGACAGGGCGGTGATGTATGGCGGTTAAACACACCCCTAACCCCTCTCAAGAGGGGAACAACTTCACATAGGGCAGGGTTAAATATAAAGCTTCGGCCGGCGCTATTCCCTCCCCCGGGAGGGTGCAGAGAGGGGTTTAGGCGACTATGCCTCACCAACAACCCCTCCCTGCCACCACACCGCCCATCGCACCCCTCCCAAGGGAGGGATTTGATTTGCCCCGCCACCCAACTAATCACTAATTAACTACTCACCAATTAACTAATTTCTACTAACTTTGATGAGCTTTTAACGCCATTTGCTAAATATGAGCGAGAACCAATTTAACCGCCCTATACGTGTTTTAGTTGCCAAAGTAGGCCTTGACGGGCATGACCGCGGCGCGCGCATTATTGCTACCACCCTGCGTGATGCGGGTATGGAGGTAATATACACCGGCCTGCGCCAAACCCCCGAAATGGTGGTGAACACGGCCCTGCAGGAGGATGTGGACGCTATTGGCATCAGCATCCTATCAGGCGCGCACATGACGGTTTTCCCCAAGGTGATGGCGCTGATCAAAGAGAAGAAGATGGACGATGTGCTGCTTACCGGCGGCGGCATTATCCCTGCCGATGATATGGCCGAACTTAAGAAGATAGGCGTGGGCGAGCTTTTTCCGCCGGGTACCAGCACTGCCGATATTGTTACCTATATTACCAACTGGGTACATACCAACCGCAATTTTTAATACTACCGTACAATGAGTTTTCAGAACATACTTATACAGGATAAAGACCGCATTCAATATATCATCATTAACCGCGAAAGCAAGCTTAACGCCCTTAACCAGGCTACCCTTGCCGAGCTGCACACCGCCTTAACACAGGCTTTTAGCAACAACAACGTTGGGGGTATCATTATTACCGGCGCGGGCACCAAGGCCTTTGTGGCCGGGGCTGATATCAGCGAGTTTGCCGGTAAGGATGTTGACAGCGGCCGCAGGATAGCCTACGACGGGCAATCGAACGTGTTTGATGTGATAGCCGGCGGCAATAAGCCGGTAATAGCGGCAGTAAACGGTTTTGCCCTGGGCGGCGGGTTAGAGCTGGCCATGGCCTGCCATATCCGCATAGCATCTGATAACGCCAAAATGGGCCTGCCCGAGGTTACCCTGGGTTTGATACCGGGCTATGGCGGCACGCAAAGGTTAACGCAACTGGTTGGCCGTGGTAAAGCGCTGGAGATGATCATGACGGCCGATATGGTTACCGCTGCCGATGCGCTGGCATTAGGCCTGGTTAACCACGTAGTTACCCAGGATGAATTATTACCAAAAGCCGAAGAGCTGCTAAACAAAATATTAACCCGCGCCCCGCTGGCCATTGCCGCGGCCATCCGCGCGGTGAACGATGCCCATGCCGATGGCGCTAACGGCTTTGATACCGAGATTGAGGAATTTGCCCGCTGCTTTGGCACAAAAGATTTTAAGGAAGGTGTTTCGGCTTTTTTAGAGAAAAGGAAACCTGAGTTTAAGGGGAAGTAAAATCGCAATGACGTCTTATTAGCGAGGACGCCAAAAACAAAAAACCTTCGCTCCCTCTGTGCATTTTTCCTCAATGTGGCCGATGTGGTAAAAAACCGCATCCTTGCATTTTCATCCAAATTTCATACTACAGGGCACTTTTTAACATATAATTTACACTATCCTGACCATTTGCGCCATCGGGTCAAATTTAATTCGCTATCAATCAATCGATTGAATAATCGTGACAATTGGATGAAAAATGATATATGATTTCATGCTTTAATTTGTGCCGTGCAATACAAAAAAGCACATTATCTAAATATTATTATATCATGAAAAGTTCATTAAAAATCGCAGCTCTGGTTTTAGCATTTGCAGGCTTATCTGTAGCCGCTAAAGCACAAACAACAACTTCTACTACAACTAAAGACGGTATACGTTACAGCATTGGCGTTGAGGCAGGCATCCCTGTAGGCAACTTTAAAGACGCATACAAATGGAACCTTGGTGGTTCGGTACAGGCAGACATCCCTGTGGCATCACAATTATTCGTAACTGTTAACGCGGGTTTTAACAACGTATTCGGTAAAAAAGATTTAGGCGGTGTAGCCGGCCTTGATGTACCTAACGTACAGTTATTACCGGTAAAAGCAGGTTTAAAATACTTTGTTATACCAAACTTTTATGTACAGGGCGAAGCAGGTGCTGCTTTCTTGCTAAACAAAGATAAAACAGGATACGATAAATCAACCGCGTTTGTTTATGCTCCGCAAGTTGGTGTTCAGTTCCCGGTTAGCGCAAGCGGTAACTTTATTGATGCCGGTGTACGTTACGAAGCTACTACCAAATACACAAGTGGTGTAGATAACAGCAAAGTAAGCTTTTTAGGTTTACGCGTTGCTTACGGTTTCTAAAACCAGGGCATTTGCCTATTAAAAACCTCATTAAAAAGAGGGGGCTTATGGCCTCCTTTTTTTGTTTATAAGCCTTTTTTTTACCCGTAGTTAATAATAATTCTGGTAAATTAGCAAATATTTGTACCTTAACCTGCTTAATATATTTACCTGTAAACAGTAATTGCTGCTATGAAAAAAATACTCATCATAGATGATGAAGTTAATGTTGGATTGTTGCTATCAAAATTTTTGGTACGCAATGGTTTTGAGGTAAGCACGGCTGCAAATGGTGGCACAGGGATGGATTTTTTGAAAAAAACCGACTTCGACCTGGTACTGTGCGATTTTAGGCTGGAGGATACCGATGGCCGTGAGATGCTTAAAAACATCAAAGCGCTTTATCCAAAAACAGGCGTTATTATTATAACCGGCTACTCGGATATTAAGATGGCCGTTGAACTTATTAAGATGGGGGCTTATGATTATATTACCAAACCCCTATACCCCGACGAGATCCTGAACACCATTAACAAGGCTATTGAAACCCAGTACGCCCTGCAGGAAATGGCCGCAAACGATTATACCACGCTTGATAAACCACCTAAAGAAGGTAAAAAGCAAATACTATCAGGCGAGTTTGTGGTAGGCACCAGCCGGGCATCAAAAGAATTACTGAAACAGATAGAGCTGGTTGCACCAACCAATTACAGCGTTATTATACTGGGCGAAAGCGGTACGGGTAAAGAGTCGGTAGCTAAAAGCATCCACTTAAACAGCCCCCGCCATAACCAGCCCTTTGTAGCTATGGATTGCGGGTCGCTTACCAAAGAGCTGGCCGCAAGCGAGTTTTTCGGGCACGAGAAAGGATCATTCACCGGGGCGTTATATACCAAGATAGGCCACTTTGAAATGGCTAACGGTGGCACTTTGTTTTTGGATGAGGTGGGTAACCTATCGTACGAGATACAGGCCGCCTTGCTGCGTACCGTGCAGGAACGCAAGGTAAAACGCATAGGCAGTACAAAAGAGATTGACCTGGATGTGCGCATTATTATAGCCACCAATGAGAATTTGCAGGATGGCATCTCAAAAGGCCGTTTCCGCGAAGATCTTTACCACAGGTTTAACGAGTTCAGTATTTACATGCCGCCCCTGCGCGAGCGTGGTAACGATATTATGATGCTGGCAGAGCATTTCCTGAAAATTGCCAATCACGAGCTTGACCGTAACGTAACCAGCTTTGCCCCCGAAGTAGTAGAGTGCTTTATGAACTACCGCTGGCAGGGCAACATCCGCGAGCTGAAGAACGTGGTACGCCGCGCTACTTTACTTAGTGAGGGTAACGAAATAAGCATGAAAACGCTTCCGCTTGAGATCTCTAATTTTAAGGTGTCATCATCGTTTGAGCCGGCAAATACTTCTGTTGCAAACGATGCTAAAGAGCCCAAACACGATTTGAAGAACGCCGCTCTTGGCGCCGAGCACGAAACTATTTTAAAAGTGCTGCGCGAGGTTAACTTTAATAAAACCAAGGCCGCCGAGATCCTGAACATCGACCGTAAAACGCTTTACAATAAAATGAAAGCCATCAACCTGAAATAATTATGGCGCACCATGATGCAACCAACCCGGCAAACAGCAAGGTTTTTGATTTACTGAAGCACGATATCCGCAACCAGTTATCAAACATACACCTGGCTTTAGAAGGCCTTAAGTATGAGGTTGATGATTCAAAAGGCGATTTGAATTTATACTTTGACAGCCTGGCACAATCAGCCAAAAAAATAGATAAGCTGCTGGATGGGTTTGAATAAATTTTATACAAAAGCGCCAAAACTTATTGGTGCTTTTTTGTTATATATTAGTATCACAATTTAGCTCTTCAGGGGGTAACCAATGTCCATTTTTAATTATAAGCAGCGCAATAATATTATACTGGTAAGCATAGTTGTGCTTGGCTGTTTCTTACTGTATGCCTTAAGCGAGTTGTTCAGTTCTATACTGGGCGCCATCGTGCTGTTCACTATCTTCCGCCCGTTTTATTTGTATATGGTAGAGCGGCGCCGGTTTAACAAGGCGCTTTCGGCGATGATCATAATTCTTATTTCGCTCGTCGTTATTGTTATCCCGTTCCTGTCATTAAGTATTATGGTGATAGGCAAAATATCAGGCATTAACCGCGAGGAACTTAATATTGATAAATGGACACAAAAAATTGACGCGTTTACCGGCGCCAACCTTAACCAGCCGCACTTTGCCGAAAACACCCTGCAAAAATTAGGGGCCTACGCCGCCGATCTTTTTCCATCAATATTAGGCAGCGCCGCCAACATTATACTTACCCTGCTTGTAATGTACTTTTTGCTGTACTTTATGTTTGTGCAGATGCGCGAGTTTGAAATAGGTTTGCTTAAATATGCGCCTTTCCGCGAGCAGCACGCTTTAAAGTTCGCCACCGAGCTGCGCAATTCTACCTACTCAAACGTACTGGGGCAGGGTATAATAGCATTAGTACAAGGCGCCTTACTGGCCAACGGTTTCTGGATCTTCCACATCCCCGACCCTATCTTTTGGGGCGTTATAGGCGCCTTTATATCATTTTTGCCGGTAGTGGGCGCGCCAACCCTCTGCATACCCGCCAGTATTATGCTTTATGCCAATGGCGAAAAGGTACAAGGCGTAATATTATTATTATACGGTATATTATTTATTGGCAATGTTGATAATGTGTTGCGGATGATCATTAATCGCCGTATTGGCAATACCCACCCCATTATAACCGTTATAGGGGTATTTATTGGGTTACCGCTGTTTGGTATTCTTGGCTTGGTTTTTGGGCCTGTGTTGCTGTCATATTTTTTGCTATTATTGGAGATATATGAAACCAACCGCATGGCCGCCGACAGGCTGGAGCGCATACGAACCGGGCCCGAAACGCAATAAACACACAAGAAATAAACTTATTTAATAATTATAAAAACAAATATTCAACTAATAAATTAATACAATATGAACGATAACACAAAAGTGGTTGTCGCGCTGCTGGCAGGATTAGCGGCAGGAGCGGCATTAGGAATTTTATTTGCACCTGACAAAGGCACCGAAACACGCGACAAGCTTTCAGAATCATTAATTAACCTTGGCGATTCTATAAAAGAAACAGCCGCTGCAGAAATTGATAAACTGGTTGGCTTAAAAGACAAAGTGGTTGATAATATAAAAACCAAAGTTAGAGGCGCCGAAGAAGAATATCAGGACGACCTGGAACACGCATAATTTACCGTTGCAGGTATACATCAATTAACCCGCAACAAACTATAATATATGGAACCCGAAAAAGAAGAACCAACACGCCCGATTATTGACCAGCTAAAAGAGTATGCTGAAACACGCTTTAAACTCTTAAAATACGAAGTTATTGAGCGCAGTACGTCTATCATAGCCGATGTTATAACCGATTTGGCCATTATAGTGGTATTGGTGTTAACCTTTTTATTCGCAAGTTTCACGCTGGCGTTATTCATGGCCGATGTTTTGCACTCATACTGGCAGGGTTTTGCATCAGTTACCGTTTTGTATGCACTTATTGCAACGATAATAGCATTTGCCAAGCGCAGTTTTGAAAGGCCAATTATAAACGCAATGGTCAGAAAATTTTTTAAATAACGTATGGGAACACCTATCAGAAATATATTGGAGTTGCAGGGCGAAATTGGCCGCTTGAAAAATTTAGAAGCCCAGCAGGCTGTGGCCTTAAAAGCCCGGTTTAGCGGGCCATCGGCTATTTTTACAACAGTACTCTCGCTGTTCCCAAAATCGCCAACAGTTGACGGCATAAAAGGCGCAGGCTTTTTTAACCAGGACCTGTTAGGCCTTGTATCGAGGTTTGCGTTGCCGTTGGCCTTAAACAAAACATTGTTCAGGCATTCTAACTTCATTGTTAAAACACTGGTGGGCATATTGTCGCAAAAGGCATCGCATTACATCAGCGAAGACAATGTTAGTGGTGTTTGGGGCAAGGCAAAAGGTTTGTTTAACAACCTTTTTAAAAAGAAAGATAAAAAAGATAAAGAAACCGGGATAGTGCTTGAAAAAGACGACGTACCGGCATACCAGCCATATTAAAAATCTTAAAACCCTGTTGCGAAACACAGTTTTAATGGAGAAGGGATAGACCTACAGGGTTTATCCCTTTTTAGTTTAGCCGGGGTTTGGGTTTAACCGCAGAGTTAGCAGAGGTTTTCACGGAGAGGCGCAGGGATTTTGCTATGATGTGTCTATTAAACTTATTTTCGATTCCCTCCCTACGCCCTCCCGCTGGGAGGAATCGCACATACCACCCCACATCATAATCAAATTCTAAACCTCTGTGCACTCTGCGCTTTTCCCTCTTTACCCTCTGTGGTTAAAAAACATTCATGTTATCCCGCAAATACTTATTTTTGCATTTTTATGGGAAAAGATAAGATTAGGCGCTTTGCCGAGATAGAAACATTCAGCAATGTTTTACAGTTAGATGCCGGGAAACCTTTTAAAGGCAACTGGGCTGCAGGTTTTTTTAAGAACAACAATCCTATTGTATTAGAGCTGGCCTGCGGCAAAGGCGAATACACCGTTAACCTTGCGCAGATGTTTCCCGGTAAAAATTTCATCGGGATAGACTATAAGGGTAACCGCATTTGGCGCGGGGCAAAAACCGCGCTGGAAGAAAGCGTAAACAACGTTGCCTTTTTGCGGATGCAGATAGAGAACCTGGTTGATTATTTTGCCCCCGGCGAGGTCGACGAGATCTGGATCACCTTCCCCGACCCGCAGCCGCAATTAAGCCGTGAAAAGAAACGCCTCACCTCGCCACGCTTTTTAGATATGTACCGCATTGTATTGAAACCTGGCGGCTACATGAACCTGAAAACCGATAACGATGGCCTGCACGCTTATACCGCCGAAAAGATAGCCGAACTTAACCTGCAGCTTTTTGTTAAGACCGAAGACCTTTATCATTCTGAACATGCTGATGAGGTATTATCCATCAAAACCTATTACGAGAAAAAATACCTTCAGCATAATAAAAACATCAACTACCTTAAGTTCTCATTTTAACCACCGCCATGCCCGACTATAACTTTTTCGACAACGTTTATGATGTGGTCAGGCAGATCCCTAAGGGCAGGGTAACATCCTATGGTGCTATAGCGGCTTACCTGGGCTCGAAGCAATCATCACGCATAGTAGGTTACGCCATGATGGCTTGCGGCACTGCAAACCCACCCGTACCTGCACACCGGGTATTAAACAAACAGGGTTTACTAACCGGTAAATTCCATTTTGGGGGTGATACTATGGAGCAAATGCTGCAAAGCGAAGGCATTGAGGTTATAGACAACCAGGTGCAAAACTTTAAAGATATTTTTTGGGATCCGGCTATAGAATTGGCGCTTTAACCCCATCGCGTTTTAATATTATCACTATTAGCCAAAATATCCCCAGGCCGGCAAAATATGGTTTGGTACGCTCATCGTACTGAAAAAGCGTGAACGCGGCAACCATCATCCCTAAACTAATGGCTAACTCTATAAACCGGTGCAGCTTTAAAGGCACCATCCTAAACATCCCCGAACTATAATCGGTAACAACCGTAAGTATTAACTGCGCTGTAGCCAGCAGGTAAACGTAAGTAGCCACATCTTTTTGCATGGCAAAAAAAGTAGGCGACAGGTATAGGAATATGATCAGTATATAATCAATAATACCGTGCAGCTTTGGCGAGATAAGTTTCATGCAGTTTAAATTTCTACAACATACACAGAAATCAAGCCAACGATTTTGCAGCGCTTAGATAAGTTGCAACAACTCCATTCGGTTACCAAACGGGTCTATAAAGGCAAAGCGGCGGCGGCCGGGGATAACCGGCTCTTCTACTATCTCCACATTATTATCTTCCAGGTGTTTGCGAGCGGCATCCACGTCGGCAACCTGCATGGCGGTATGGCGGATGCTTCGGGGCAACGCGGGCTCAACACCAATATGCAGCTGCAAATCGCCAATGTTTAGCCAATACCCGGCGGATGAGAAAAGATGGTCAGGCCGGTCAATCAGTTCCAGTCCGAGTACTTTTGTATAAAACGCTTTTGCTTCCTCCAGCCTTTCGGGCGGTACGCAAACATGAAAATGGTCTGCACGTTTAAAAGTGATCATTCGTGCTCAGCAAAAGTTAACACGTAGTTGTTATTATCCAATATAGAAAATTCGGTAGCGCCGTAAAACGTTTTCTCAAGGCCTTTAAGCACCGTAACCTTATCTTTTATCCCCTCAAAAAAGCTTTGGATGTTTGTAAGGTTGATATATAGCAACAGCGAGCCGCCATCGGTACGGTTTATCTCGGGCAGGTCATCAGCCAGGCTCTCAAACGTCTGGAACATCAGGGTAACCTTACCATTGTTCATCATCACCCAAACCAGGTCATCGCCGGTTTCGGGTACGCTCATGGTTATTTCAAAACCTAATATCCTGTAAAAAGATACCGTGGCTTTCATATCGCTGACAAAAATATTGGGGGATATACTTTCCATTTTGATTTTAATTGTACGGTAAATTTAGGATAAATCGGGCTGTATGAAAATAAACATTTATACCTTTAAAAATAATACGCCTGTGATTGGAATCACTAATTCACTAATTAAATAACTCACTAAATAAATACTCCCCATGGGACAATTAATAAACGACTTTGAAGCCTATCGTACCAAAATGAACGACAGGATAATGGAAACCGCCAACACTAACATTAAACGCTTTTTCGCGCTGGATACCACAACCTATGCCGATGGGGCGCTGGATGTAAAAACAAAAGAAATGCTGGGCCTGGTGGCATCCATGGTTTTGCGCTGCGATGATTGCATTAAATACCATTTGGGCAAATGCCACGAAGCCGGCGTAAAGCACGACGAAATGAACGAGGTATTCATGATAGCCAACCTGGTGGGCGGCTCTATCGTGATCCCGCATTATCGCCGCGCGGTGGAGTATTGGGATGAATTGAACGGATTATAATTCCCCGCGCGTCATTGCGATCGTAGCGTGGCAATCTTCGATAGAAAAGTAGGCGACAAGCATGTCGAAGATTGCCACGTCGCTATCGCTTCGCAATGACGCATATTTAGTAAATTACCACTTATGCAAACTTCAGACTCAAGACTTTCGACTTCAGACTTAAAGAGATGCCGCTGGTGCGGAACAGACCCGCTTTACATGGAATACCACGATAAGGAATGGGGCAAAACTACACATGATGATAAGGTGCTGTTCGAGTTTTTAACGCTGGAAGCTGCACAGGCGGGCTTAAGCTGGATAACCATTTTGCGCAGGCGCGATAATTACCGCAAGGCCTTTGCCGGGTTTGATGTGCAAAAGGTGGCTAAGTTTGATGACAAGGATAAGGAACGCCTGCTGAACGATGCGGGCATCATCCGTAACCGTTTAAAGATCAACTCGGCCATTAATAATGCAAAGCTGTTTATCGAGGTGCAAAAGGAGTTCGGCTCATTCAACAACTACCTGTACAGCTTTATGCCCGGTGGTAAACCCATTACCACCTACACAGGCCCGCACGTGAGCACGCCCGAATCTGACGCGATAAGCAAGGACATGAAAAAGCGTGGCTTTAAATTTTTCGGCACCACCATTTGCTACGCCCACATGCAGGCTACAGGTATGGTTAATGACCATGTACCGGAGTGCAGTTTCAGGTGATTGCACTGATTTAAAAATGATTTCACCGATTGACTACTCAACATAAATCGTATTTTTGAAATCATAGTTCAATCTGTGAAATCACATCGATGATCGGTGTAATCTCAAAAATATTATGAAGAAGCTTTTTCTATTGGATGGTATGGCCCTGATATACCGGGCGCATTTTGCTTTGAGTAAAAACCCCCGTTTTACCTCGGCGGGACTAAACACTTCGGCGGTTATGGGGTTTACCAACACCCTGCTGGAGGTTCTGCGTAAAGAGAAACCTACCCACATGGCCGTGGTTTTTGATACCGATGCCCCTACCGAGCGCCATACCGAATACGAAAAATACAAGGCACACCGCGAGGCTATGCCCGAGGACCTGAGCAAAGCCCTCCCCTATATATTTAAAGTGGTTTTAGGTTTCAACATCCCGCTGATAACCAGTGATGGTTATGAGGCCGATGATATTATAGGCACCCTTGCCAAAAAAGCCGAGCAGAAAGGCTACCAGGTTTACTGCATGACACCCGATAAGGATTTTGCGCAGCTGGTATCAGAGAATATCCGTATTTACAAACCGGCCCGCATGGGTAACGATATGGAGATACTGGGTGTAAAAGAAGTATTGGAGAAATGGGAGATAGAACGCCCCGAGCAGGTAATAGATATCCTGGGCCTTTGGGGCGATGCGGTGGATGGCATACCCGGCATACCCGGTGTTGGCGAAAAAACCGCTAAGACGCTCATCAAACAATATGGGTCGGTTGAAGAAATTATAGCGCATAGTCACGAATTGAAAGGCAAGCTGCGCGAGAACGTAGAGAACTTTGCCGAACAGGGTTTGATGTCGAAAAAGCTGGCTACCATTAACCTGAACTCGCCGGTTGAGCTGGACGAGGCCGGGCTGGAAATGTGCGCGCCAAGTAAAGATCTTCTGGAGCCTTTATTTGCCGAACTGGAGTTCCGAACCCTTGGCCGCCGTGTGTTTGGCGATGATTTCAGCATTACCGAAACCCGGGCCGTATCGGTACAAACCGACCTGTTTGGCAACCCCGTTGCTGATGGCCGCACCACCCTATCAGTTGAGGTGCAGGATATTTACGAAGCGCCAACCCCTGTTGATATTAAGAACATCAACACCATTGAGCACGACTATATTTTGGCCGATACCTTTGAGAAGCGTGCCGAACTCATTAACATACTAAAGCAGCAAAAGCATTTTTGCTTTGATACCGAAACCACCGGCACCGATGCCAACCAGTGCGAACTGGTGGGCTTATCCTTCGCGGTGAAGCATAACCAGGCATGGTATGTACCCGTACCGGTTGAGGAGGCAGAGATAGTTAAAATAGTTGCCGAGTTTAAGCCCGTATTTGAGGATGCCGGTATTGGTAAAACAGGTCAGAATTTGAAGTTCGATATCCTGATGCTGAAATGGTACGGCGTAGAAATGAAGGGCGACCTGTTCGACACCATGATGGCGCATTACGTGATAGACCCGGATACCCGCCACAACATGGATATCCTGGCAGAAAACTACCTGCAATATAAACCCGTTTCCATTACCGAACTTATTGGCCCCAAAGGCAAAAACCAGGGCAATATGCGCGATGTGGAGATAGAAAAAATAAAAGAATACGCTGCCGAAGATGCCGACATTACCCTGCAGCTGCGCACCGTTTTTGAGCCCAAAATAAAAGAAGTTGAGGCAGAAGACCTGTTACATAAAATTGAGAACCCGCTGATTTATGTACTGGCCGATATTGAGCACGAAGGTGTAAAGATTGACCACGAAACATTAAAGGATTTCTCCAAATTATTGGAAACCGATATTGCCGCGCTGGAAAAAACCGTGTTTGAAAAAGCCGGTGTAAGGTTCAACGTAGCATCGCCAAAGCAACTGGGCGAGGTATTGTTTGAGAAACTGATGCTTGACCCTAAAGCCAAAAAAACCAAAACCGGCCAATACCAAACCGGCGAGGACGTGCTTTTAGCCCTTGCCGCCAAAAGCGATATCGTAAGGGATATATTGGATTTCCGGCAGTTGCAAAAGCTAAAATCTACCTATGTAGATGCCTTGCCAACCATGGTAAACCCCAAAACAGGCCGGGTGCATACCAGCTATAACCAGGCGGTGGCGGCAACGGGGCGTTTAAGCTCTAACAACCCCAACCTGCAAAATATCCCTATCCGTACCGAGCGTGGCCGCGAGGTGAGGAAAGCCTTTATTCCGCGCGATGAAAACCACAGCATTGTATCTGCCGATTATTCGCAGATAGAGCTGCGCATTATTGCCGAGATCAGCAAAGACCCAAACATGCGCCAGGCTTTTATTGATAATATTGATATCCATACTGCTACCGCCGCTAAAGTATACGGCGTAAATATTGAAGATGTAGATAGCACCCAACGCCGTAATGCCAAAGCGGTAAATTTTGGTATCATCTACGGGCAATCGGCATTTGGGTTATCACAAAATCTGGGTATCCCGCGCAAAGAGGCGGCCGAGATCATCGAAAACTATTTTGCTCAATACCCCGGCATCAAACAATATATGGCCGATACCATGAACTTTGCCCGCGAGAACGGTTACGTAACCACTCTGATGGGCCGCCGCCGTTACCTGCGCGATATCAACAGCGCCAACCAAACCGTGCGTGGCTTTGCCGAACGAAATGCCATCAATGCGCCTATACAAGGTTCGGCTGCGGATATGATCAAGATAGCCATGATCAATATCCATAAGGAGTTTAAAGCACTTAAACTGGATGCCCGCATGACCATGCAGGTGCATGATGAGTTAGTTTTTGATGTACCTAACCACGAGATAGAAATTGTAAAGCCTATCATCCTGGATAAAATGAAAACCGCCATCAAAACCGAAGTGCCGATAATGGTAGAGATTGGTACAGGATTGAACTGGCTGGAAGCGCATTAAACAATGCCATTGTTGTAAGGTACGAAGCAATCTCACGGGTGAAAAGTCGGCGACATCACTATCGTAGACACGAAGTATCGCGTCTCTGCATTATCCTATCCCGTAGAGACGCGACACTTCGCGCCTCTCGCCATCTTACAAACCTTATTAGCAATTTCATAATAAACCCAGCCCCCCAATTCTCATTTATGCCGAAATTGCAATTAACCGCCATTACTGATTAAATAATATCACATTTTTAAACACATTTTTAAAATTATGTGTTTGTTCATTTGGGGAAATGTTTAGTACCTTAAACCAATATATAATCCCGAATGAGAATTTTTCACCTGAGTGCCGAATGCTACCCTATTGCCAAAGTTGGGGGCCTTGCCGATGTGGTTGGCGCATTGCCAAAATACCAGAACCAGGCAGGGATGCAGGCCGCTGTTGTGATGCCTTTTTATAACCGCAAGTTTGTTCATGAGAATACATTCGATGTTGTTTTTCAGGGCACTACACTATTGGGTACGCGCAGGATATACTTTGAGATACTAAAAGAACAAACCGACAAACTGGGTTTCGAACTTTATTTGATAAAGATACCGGGCTTACTGGACAGGGAAAATATTTACAGCTACCCCGACGAGAAGGAACAGTTCCTCGCTTTCCAGATCTGCTTTCTGGACTGGATAAACTGGAGCGGCCAAACACCTGACTTGGTGCACTGCCATGACCACCACTCGGGCCTGGTGCCTTTCCTGATGTACCACTCAAACTTGTACCGCAGGCTGGCACATATCCCAACCATATTTACTATACACAACGGGCAATATCACGGCGCTTTTGGCTGGGATAATTTGCATTACCTGCCCGAGATAGATTTTTATAAAACCGGCCTGCTTGATTGGAACGGCGGCATCAACCCGCTGGCATCGGCAGTAAAATGCTGCTGGCGGTTCACTACGGTTTCGCCAAGCTATTTACAAGAGTTGAGCATTAGCTCTAACGGGCTGGAATACCTGTTTTATGTAGAGCGCGATAAAGGTATAGGCATTATAAACGGGATTGATACCGATGTTTGGAACCCTGAGACCGACCCCATGCTGGCCGAGCATTTTAATGCTACAACCGTAGCCAAAGGCAAACAAAAAAATAAAGAGATACTGTGCGAGCGCTTCAATCTTTCGCCGGATAAGCCACTGATAGCCTTTATTGGCAGGTTAGTGACCGAAAAAGGATCGGACCAATTACCTGCTGCTATTGAGCGGAGCATTAAAGAACATGGCGACAAAGTAAACTTCCTAATACTCGGTGCAGGAGAAAGCGCTACAGAAATGTCGCTTAATCTGCTCAAGCAACTGTACCCTCAAAACTGCAATGTATTTATAGGGTATGATGAATCATTGGCACACCTGATATATGCCGGCGCCGATTTTCTGCTGATGCCATCGCGGGTAGAACCTTGTGGCCTTAACCAGATGTACGCGATGCGCTATGGCACTATGCCAATAGTACGCAGCACCGGCGGTTTAAAAGACACCGTGATTGATTTTGGCGATGAAGGCGGTTACGGCATACGCTTTGAGAATGTAACCGTAGATGATATTTGCGTATCGGTAACCCGCGCAGTTGTGCTGTATAAAGACCCCCGCAAAATGCAAACTCTGCGCAAACGCATGATGGCCCTCGATTTTTCGTGGGACCGCTCTGCAAAAGAATATATGAACCTGTATGAAAGTTTAATTCCTAAGATATGACATCGAAAGTAATCAGTATTGTACTTGGAGGCGGCCAGGGCAGCCGTTTGGCACCACTTACACAAACCCGTTCAAAACCGGCAGTGCCTATTGCGGGCAAATATCGTTTGGTGGATATCCCCATCTCAAACTGCCTGCACTCAAATATCAGCCGTATATTTGTATTAACGCAGTTTAACTCGGCATCGCTAAACAAGCACATCAAAAATACTTATCACTTTAGTACGTTCAGCACGGCTTTTGTTGACATTTTGGCTGCCGAACAAACCCCTACCAGCGGTGGCTGGTTCCAGGGTACAGCTGATGCGGTAAGGCAAAGCCTGCACCATTTGGCCACGCACGATTTTGATTACGTGCTTATACTATCGGGCGACCAACTGTACCAGATGGACTTTGAAGAAATGATACAGCAGCATATCGACAAAAACGCCGATATCTCTATCGCTACCATCCCTGTGCATGTAAACGATGTGCCCGGCTTCGGTATTCTTAAAACTGATTCTGACAGCCTGATCACCTCATTTGTTGAGAAACCCAAAAGTGGTTTTGAGGACCTTGTATCGGATGTAAGCGATGAAATGAAAGAGCAAGGCCGTATTTACCTGGCATCAATGGGTATTTACATTTTTAACCGCCAGTTGCTTTACGATTTGCTGGAGGGGAATGATTATACCGATTTTGGTAAAGAGATCATCCCACAATCAATAGCCGGGCACAAGGTTATCAGCTACCAGTACGAAGGTTACTGGACAGACATCGGTACCATCAAATCATTTTTTGATGCCAACCTTGGCCTTACAGATGACATCCCGCAGTTTAACCTGTTTAACAAAAACCAGATATACACCCGCGCACGCATGTTGCCGCCAACCAAAATATCGGGCACACTGATAGACCGTTCTATCATTGCAGATGGTTGCATCATTAATGCAGCGCATATTATCCATTCCATTATAGGTATCCGTACCCGCATTGGTACGGCCAGCGAAATTGAAAGCTGCTATGTTATGGGGAGCGATAATTATCAAACGTTGGAAGAAATTGCTTTTGCTAAAGAAAACAATCTGCCTATTATGGGCATTGGCGACAGGTGCGCTATCAAAAATGCCATCATCGATAAAAACACTTATATAGGTGATGATGTGAAGATAAACTGTGGTGATCCTCTGCCTGACGGCGACTTCCCGACGCATACCGTTACCGACGGAATTGTGATTGTAAAGAAACGCGCGGTAATACCAAGCGGCACCATAATTTAATTTTAAAGATAGCAGAACAATCAATAGTTAATTTGTTTTATATATAAACTATAAAACTTAAATTAACTTGTTATGAAAAAGACTATCTGTATGATCGCGGTTGCCGCCATCTCTTTCGGTAGTGTAAATGCATTTGCTGCAATGCCGGTGCAAACACAACAGGACACATCTAAAATGAAAAAGAAACCGATGAAAAAGAAGATGAAGCACAAGAAGATGATGAAGGACACATCGATGAAAAAAGACACCGCAATGAAGATGTAATGCTTCGAAAAAACAAAAAGCCTCCTGATACGTCAGGAGGCTTTTTTGTGGTTATACAATTTTACAGTTCTAAACTTTCGCCTATGGCAGGTAGCTTTAAGTTTAGCCCTGCTTTTACAAATTTACCGGTCACCTCTTCTTTGTCTATCTTTATTACCGGAAACGAATCGTAATGCACACCGATAATGTTTTTACAGTTTACAAAAGCCGCGGCTTTTATGGCATCGTCGGCCCCCATGGTGTAGTTATCGCCTATTGGGAAAATTGCCCACGCGAGGTTCTCATCTGCCAGCAATTTCATATCATAAGTTAGTGCGGTATCGCCAGCAAAGTAAATCACCTTCCCTTCCGAGTAAATAAGGAAACCTGCGGGATTACCACCGTTACTTCCATCAGGCAATGTGCTGGAGTGTACGGCGTTCACCATTTTAACACGGCCAAAATCAAAATTAAAGCCACCGCCAATGTTCATACCATGCACGTTATCTACTCCTTGTTTGCCCAGCCAGCCGGCTATCTCGGCAATGCAAATAACCTTTGCACCGCTGCTTTTAGCAATGGTCACCAAATCGGCAACGTGGTCGCCGTGCCCGTGCGATACGAAAATATAATCGGGCTTAAGGCTGTTTACATCAATATGTTTAGCCAGCTCGTTTGGCGTAATAAACGGGTCAAATAATAAAGTTTTGCCATCGGCTACCAGTTCAACGGTAGATTGGCCATAATACGTCAATTTCATAGTTGTGTTTTTAGATGTATTACCGATTATTTGTTAAACAGGTTGCCTAAGCCGCCCATTCCACCAAGCATAGCGCTGGTCATAGCGGCCATCTCGCTCTGGCTAAGGTTTTCGGCTTGTTCTATGGCTTTGTTTATGGCAACAACCAATAGCTCTTCCAGCTCCTCTTTATCGGCATCCTTAAAAAAGTCGGGATCGATGTTAACCGATTGCACTACTTTATTGCCGTTAGCCTGTACGCTTATTTTTCCGCCTTCGGCAGTGCCGGTAACGGTTATAGCATCCAAACGTTTTTTTACTTCGCCAGCCTTTTGCTGGGCTTCCATTAATTTATCGAACATGCTTTTAAGTTATTGGTTCATTAGGTGAGTAGTTAAATGGTTGAAGGGAAAACTATTCACCAATCAACTTAATCAACCACTCACCAAAGATTAATCCTCCGCTGTATCGCCGTTACCGGTATAGGCTCCCTTACGTACTACCGGCATACCTGTCATTTTAAACAGGTCATCCAGGTGCAGTAAACTGCCGTTAACCATATTACCTAACAAAACAATGGTAACATCGTTTTTCATATCGCGTAAAAATATATGGCGAAAGCCGTGCCACCAGCCGGTATGGTAAATAACCTTTTGGCCGGGGCTTTCAAATATGCGCCAGCCATAGCCATAGCTAAAGTGCCCGCGTATCATGGGGTTACGTGCGGTATAAGCCGAGTCCTGCGTGGCGGGTTTTATCAATTTACCGGCTTTAAGGGCCTGGTCAAAAACGTACAAGTCGGCAACGGTGCTGTAAATGCCCTTATCGCCCACCGGGCCATCTAAAAAATTTTGCGCTACCGAATATTTCCAGCTGTTGCGGTCGTGCCCTACAACATCAACAGGTATTTTATCATAAACCGCTTTTGAGTACACGGCAGTATGTGTCATGCCGGCGGGTTTAAAAACATTCTCTTTCATGTAATCGGCATAACTCATACCGGTTACTTTTTCTATAATGGCGCCCAGCACCATAAAGTTGCTGTTGTTATATAAAAAGCTTGCATTTGGTTTGTTAAAACGGGCAGGCTTGTATTTAGCTATCAGGTCCATAGCCTCTTTGTTGGTAAGGCCTTTCTTTTGGTTAAGGTGTTGGCTGCGGTAAATGTTATCAACAAAGTAAACATAGTTCATCATACCACTGCGGTGTGTAAGCAGCAGGCGAATGGTTACGCCATCGTACGGAAAATCCGGAAAGAAATCTTTTACATCCTGGTCAAGCTTAATCTTGCCCTTTTCCCACAGCTGCATAATGGCAGTGCCCGTCATGGTTTTGGTAACCGATGCCAGTTCAAATTGCGAAGCCAGGGTAAGGCTGTCGCGGGTTAGGTGGTTGGCCCAGCCGAAAGATCCCTCGTAAATTATTTTGCCCTTTTTAGCTACCAGTACATTGCCGTTAAAACCGCTCACCTTATGCAGGTGCTGCATAAACTCCTCAATTTTTTTATCGCCCTTACTGGGGTCATATTTAAGTATTTCGGCAGTATTAAATGGTTTGCCGTTATCAGCTTCGCCCTTTTTATTGTGGCCGGGAGACGAGCAGGAAGTAAACGCGAGAAGGGAAAACAGAAGGGAAATGACAGTTGTGCACACTTGTCTCATAGATAAAAAGTTCTTTCACTTAAACGAAGGCGAAAATTAGAAATTATATAGGAGGTAAAAGATTAAATTTCAATTAATGTTTCAACAATGTTAAAAACAGGCTAATTTTAGGTATGCGAAATTTACTGCGGATAATTGTATTTACCCTTTTAAACCTTCAATATGCATCGGCACAAGATGTAGCCGCCCTGATAAAAGATGGCCGGCAACTAAGCAGCCAAAAACAATATCCCGAAGCTATTGAAAAATACAAAAGCGCTTTACTAATTGAGCCCGAAAACCCACAGGCAAATTACCAGTTAGCTTTTGCGCTGTTTGCAAGCGGCAAAGGCCCGGATGGGTTACCCTATCTGGATAAGGTTGTAAGCGCCAATAAGAACACTCCGCTAACCGCTGCATCCTACAGTTTAATGGGGAGTATTTATGGTAATACTAAACAGTTGCCCAAAGCAATTGACGCATATAAGAATGGCATAAAAGCCGATAGCACCAACCAGCGCATTTATTACAACTTGGGCATTGTGCAATACCGCAGCAAGCTATATACCGATGCCGAACAAAGCTTTGTAGATGCCGTTAAGCGCGATTCGGCAGATGCGGGCAGTATACGGATGTTTGCGCTGACAACCTTTCACGAAAATAAACGTGCCGAAGCCATACTGGGCTTTTGCCGCTTTTTACAATTAGAACCCAACAGCAAGCGCAGCGCCGAGGCCTTTGGTAACCTGCAAAACATTCTGCAAAGGGGCAGCCTGCAAACCGAAGAGGGCTATCAGCCTACATCTGCCACCAAAGCTGATGCTTTTACACAAAATAAGGTCATCAACAAGGTGCTGGCTGGTTTCATGACACGCAAGTACGCATCGCCAACGGCATTGCTTACCGCGCAGTTCAAGGAGCTTTTTGCAGCCTTTGGCGATAAATACAAATACGCCGTTTATTACAACGGGCTTTCACAAACCGATAATTTTGAAACTTTTGTACGGATAATCAGCCAGAGCGGCTTAGCCGAAAATGCAAAATGGGCTGTAGAGAACAAGGATAAGATGAGTGCTTATGAGGCCTGGACAAAAAGCACAGCTATTCGTTAAACCACGCCAGACAAGGCAGCTTTTACCTTCTCGCGGTTAAGCTTTGATACCGGGATCTTGGTATTATCTGTTAACAATAAACTGCCGCCATCTTCGCGCAGCCAGCTTTTTATATAACTCATATTTACCAGGTGCGATTGATGCGCACGGATAAACCCATGGCCGGTTAGCATATCGGCATACTCTTTCAATGTTTTTGATACCAGGATGTGTTCGCCGCCGGTAATTACAAATTTGGTGTATGTATTATCTGCCTCACAACGGACAATATCGGGGATGTTCACATAACGCGTTTCGCTGAACATGGGCAGGGCTATACGCGCCGGGGCTTTTTTATCATCCTTTAAATAATCAAGCAGGTGGTTTAGCCGTTCATTTTTATGTTTTTGCTGGATTGCTTTGCGGGCTTTATCTACCGCCTGTTTCAGCTCATCAATATCAATGGGTTTCAGCAGGTAATCAAGCGCGGCAAATTTGATGGCCTGGATGCCGTACTGGTCGTACGCGGTAACAAAAATGATCTCGAAATCGATATCACCAAGCTGCTTCAACAGGTCGAAACCCGATCTTCCATGCAGTTGTATGTCAAGAAAAACCAATTGAGGCCGGTGCAATATTATCGCCCGCAGGGCATCATCAACGTTTTCGCTTAAGGCGCAAATTTGTACATCGGGCGCATAAACCTGCAGCAGTTGCTGCAGATTCTCCCGGTTTGATGTTTCGTCGTCAACTATCAGCGTTTTTATCATAGCCAGTTTTGCAGCTCAATGGTTATTAATGTCCCGTTGCTGTTTGATACCGTATGCAGCAATATATTGGTGTTTTTGTAAACCTGATTTAGCAGGGTAATGCGGTCTTCACAAAGCTTAAGCCCCATACCTGTGCCGTTGGTAGCGGCAAAACCCTTACCGTTGTCTTTTACGGCAAGTACTAATGTACTGCCTGTTTTTGTAATAATGATACTGATGCTGCCCTTTTCTTTTAAAGCCGATACGCCATGTTTAACCGCATTTTCGGCAAATGGTTGTAGCAACATGGCGGGTATTTCAATCTGCTGGTCTATCTCCTGTTCGTTTATTTCAATACCAAACTCAAAGCCAAAGCGCATTTGCTCCATCTGCAAATAATCGTTCAGCAGGCTTACCTCCTGTTCAATGGTAGTAAGCTCTTTGTTCCCATCATCTAATATATTGCGGGTAAGGCGGGCAAATTTGCTGAGGTATTTATTGGCATTCTCTACCTCGTTTTTGTTCATCAGGTTTTGGATCCCCGCCAGGGCATTAAAGATAAAATGAGGGTTTAACTGCGCCCTTACCGATTGCAGTTGCAGCGTGGCTATCTGCCTGTTCTGCGCTTCGCGTTTAAGCTTCCGTTTTTGACTGTCGCGATACATGGCAAACATAAAACCGCCGGTAGTTAACAGAATAATAACAATATAGCCCAGGGTTTTTACCGAAATCGTGCGTTGTTTATTTAAAGCGGGCAGTACCGTAAATTTGATATTTGTGGCCAAACTGCGCAGTAAGGTAATGGGTTCGCCTCCGGAGCGGTATATTTTAGGCGTAAACGTAATCTGATACTTACCCGGGCTTTTCCAAAACTCTTTGTAAAGGTTAAAGCGCGAGTTGTTTTCGCCAAGATTCAGGCTATCGGTATGCCCGTTTATTTCTCTTTTAAGGCTAACCTTGTAGTTGTATAAACGTTCGCCATTTTGTATAATGAAGGTGAGGTTTTGCACAGAATCATCTGCCCTGAACTTAATATCGTTTGCCGATATGGTTTCTATAAAATCCTTAACCTGTACAGGGCGTTGCTGCGCTATATACTTCTCTTTTATAAATTTCCCAAATCTTTCAACGGTGTGTTGGGTATCGGTTAACCCTTTTGAATAATACCCATTATCAGGCGAGGGCTTACGGCTCAAATAATCAATATAACCATATACTTTTGCAGGCTCTACAGGTCTCCAGTCGATAAGTATAGCATCCTGCTCGCTAAAATTTTCAATATTGTACATTTCCACTTTCAAAAACTCACCCGGCGAATAATTGAATTTACCTAAATACGCATATTTAACACTCCCATCAGCCGAGGTCTTAATAGACGAGGGCCGCCTCCATCCAATAATTTCCTGCTTATTGTTTTTGATAACCCGATACAGATAACTACCTGCTTTTTGTTCCGAATCGATGTTTTGTGCAATGATCTCTACGGATGTTGTACCATCGATCAAAATACTGGTAAACTCTTGCCCGTTGTTATGCTGCTCTAATCCCTCGTAAATTTTGCTTTTACCGCCCTGCTCAAAACGCACACCTATGTTTTGTTTGCCCAGCCAGTTAAAATAATAATGTTCTGCTGATAATTTATTGAGGCGTACCTGCTTCCTGTAATGGGCCATTTGTTGTGGAGTAGCATTGTTTGTATCGATATAAGTATTGCCTACAAGCACTTTGCCCTTCATATACTCCTCGTACGTTGGCAGCCTTTGCGCAAATGCATCGCTGCAAAATGCCACAAGGCATAAAATGATCCATATAGGTTTAGCGAATAGCCGTTTCATGATTTTGGTGTTAAGTTAATATTTGTTTGCTGATATAAAACTGCACTCTTTACACATACTGCACAATCATCAAACAGTATCCGGCGGCGTTGCCTTAGTATATGGCATTTTTGCTTTGTATTAATTTTATTGCTACTGGCTTAAACCCACATAAAACCCTAAATTTGCCCCTGCAAAAACATACTATCAATATGAGTTTCAGAACCGAACATGATACCATGGGCGCGGTACAGGTACCCGCCGACAAATACTGGGGCGCGCAAACAGAGCGCTCACGCAACAACTTTAAAATTGGCCCCGAGGCATCAATGCCAAAGGAAATTATAGAGGCATTCGCTTTCCTTAAAAAAGCAGCGGCCTACACCAATACCGACCTGGGCGTACTGCCTGCCGAAAAACGCGACCTGATAGCACAAGTGTGCGATGAGATACTGGAAGGCAAACTGGAGGGCGAGTTCCCACTGGTGATCTGGCAAACAGGCTCGGGCACACAATCAAACATGAACGTGAACGAGGTGGTTGCAAACCGCTCGCACGTTTTACAAGGTAACAAACTGGGCGAAGGCAAAACCTTCATCCACCCGAATGATGATGTGAACAAATCACAATCATCAAACGATACTTACCCTACCGCTATGCATATTGCGGCCTACAAAATTTTGATCGATGTAACTATTCCGGGTATCGAGAAACTTCGCGATACTTTACAGGCAAAAAGCGAAGCGTTTAAAAGCGTGGTAAAGATAGGTCGTACCCACTTAATGGATGCTACGCCGCTTACCTTAGGCCAGGAGTTTTCGGGTTATGTATCACAACTAAACCACGGCTTAAAAGCCCTGCGTAACACTTTTGACCACCTGAGCGAACTTGCCCTTGGCGGTACCGCTGTAGGTACAGGCATCAACACGCCAAAAGGTTATGATGTAAAGGTTGCCGAATACATTGCTAAATTCACCAACCTGCCGTTCATCACTGCCGAAAATAAATTTGAGGCCCTTGCCGCGCACGATGCTATTGTAGAAAGCCACGGCGCGTTAAAGCAAATTGCGGTTTCATTAATGAAAATAGCCAACGATATCCGTATGCTGGCTTCAGGCCCGCGCTCGGGTATCGGCGAGATCCACATCCCGGATAATGAGCCGGGTTCGTCTATCATGCCGGGTAAGGTTAACCCAACCCAAAACGAGGCGGTTACTATGGTTGCTGCGCAGGTTATGGGTAATGATGTAGCCATCAGTATAGGCGGCTCAAACGGCCATTACGAGCTGAATGTATTTAAACCGGTTATGGCGGCAAACTTCCTGCAATCGGCACGCTTAATTGGCGATGCCTGCGTATCCTTTAACGACCATTGCGCAGTGGGTATCGAACCAAACTACGACGGCATTAAAAAGCACCTGGAAAACTCATTGATGCTGGTTACCGCGCTTAACCCGCATATTGGCTACGAGAACGCGGCAAAAATTGCCAAAACAGCATTAAAAGAAAACAAATCGCTTCGCGAAGCTGCTGTTGGCCTGGGTTACCTAACCAACGAGGAATTTGACGAATGGGTACGCCCCGAAGATATGATAGGGAGCTTAAAGTAAGCCCCCAGCCCCCCTAAAGGGGGAGCAGAATATAGCCTCTTCCAAACGGAAGAGGCTTTTAAATTATCTGATACGTCAATGAAAAAAGCTTTCACCTTTTACCTTTTAGCTTTTACCTTCTTACTGCAAACGGCCTGCAAGTTTAACCCCGATATGCAAACGCCGGGCGAGAGCTACCTGCAGGGCGAATGGCAGCAGGATAGTGTAACAATGCAGAAGCAATTGGTAAATTATTCTTTATATAACCTTAAGTTTAATTGCGATTCGTTTTTTGTGCAGATCAAAACTTTCAGCAAAGCAAATACAGGCGCCGACAGCTGCACCAAAAGCGGCCAATGGACAGAATACGCCAAAGGCGTGTACGACCAGAAGAACGACACCCTGCATGTACGCGGCTTGTTCTGCAACCCCGATTATAGCTATAAAGACCCAACGGGTTGTTTCAGGTCGGGTGTGTATGAAGAAAGTTTTAAAGTGGTCAAAAAAACCGATTCTGTAGTTCAATTCAATCCAACATCAAGCGTTATAGCATTTAGCGCGCGTTTAATAAAAAGAAGTACCTGTACACCAAAACCATTGTAAAAAACATGAAAACCAGCATTTTCAAAAAACTCTTATTAGGCATAGCCATTATTTACCTGCCGGTACAAACTATGGCATGGGGCACAAACGGCCACCGCATCAGCGGGCAAATTGCCGATAGCTATCTTACCCCAAAAGCCCGCGCGGCCATCAAAGCCATCCTGGGTAATGAATCAATAGCCATGACCAGCAACTGGGCCGATTTTATTAAGTCAGACCCGCAATACAATTATCTATATAACTGGCATTTTGTAAATATGGATAAAGAATACAGTTATCCCGAGATGCAGGAATTTCTAAAACAAGATACTGCCACAGATGCTTACACTAAAATTAATTTTTTGGTAGGTGAACTGAAAAAGAAAAATCTTACTAAAAGCAATAAGCTACTTGCACTACGTATGCTTATTCATATTGTTGAAGATATTCACCAGCCGATGCATACAGGACACTTGAGTGATAAAGGTGGAAATGATATTAAATTGATGTGGTTTAACAACCAAACCAACCTACACTCGATATGGGATAGCCAACTAATAGATTTTCAGCAATTAAGCTATACCGAATATGTGAGCTGGATAAACCATCCTACCGTTGCGCAACGTGCCGAATGGCAAAAGGCGCCGATCAGCCAATGGTTGTTAGAGTCTAACCATTTAGCTGCAAAGATCTACTCCGGGGTTAAAGACGGTGATAAAGTTAATGTTTACAAATACAATTTTGAATACATTGGCACCTTAAATGATCAGCTTGTAAAGGGTGGTGTTAGGCTGGCTGGTTTGCTTAATCAAATATTTGGCGCATAGAGAGCAGAAAGCCCAAAGCGCAAAGCAGCTTTTAGCTTTCTGCTTTTACCTTTAAGCTTAAAAAATGAAAATACTAATGGTTTGCCTGGGCAATATATGCCGTTCGCCACTGGCGGAGGGGATTATGCAGCACCTGGCAGATAAAGCAGGCCTGGATTGGCATGTCGACTCGGCCGGTACCGGCGACTGGCATGTTGGGCAAGGCCCAGACAGGCGCTCTGTTAAGGCCGCAGCTAACGAAGGCATAGATATCAGCAAACAGGTTTGCCGTTTGTTCCGCACGCAGGATTTTGACGAATTTGACCTGATACTGGTGATGGACAAAAGCAACTTAAGCAACGTACTTGCCATGGCCGGTAACGATGAACACCGCAAAAAAGTTAAAATGCTTTTAGGCGATAAGATAGTGCCCGACCCATATTATGACGATGCCCAATTCGCCCCGGTTTTTAAACTGATAGAGGCCGGATGTGAGGAGATCATCAAAGAATATTCGTAAATTAGGCTTGGCTTTTTAAAACCTATTCCCCTTATCTGTAATAAATGAATACTAAGATAGTTATGATCCTGAGCGCCTTGTTCCTGGCGGTAGCCGGTGTAGGCCTCATGTTTTTTCCGCAAGAAATAAACACCTATATTGGTATCGGATCAAACAAATATTTCGCCCTTGTTATTCAGATTTTGGGAGGGCTTTATTTTGGTTTTGCAATGATCAACTGGATGGCGAAAGGCACCCTTATTGGTGGCATATACAACAGGCCGCTTGTTATTGGCAACCTTGCCCATTTCTTTATCGGAGGCATTGCCTTAGTAAAAGCTGTATTAGCAGATGCTAACATGCCCGTAGTTGTTTGGGTATTGGCCGGTATTTACTCGTTGTTTGCCATCCTGTTTGGGTTATTATTTAATCGCCACCCAAATGTGCAGGCATAAATAATATCGCAATTAAATTTTATACATTAACGTTTATAAATTATGAAAAAGACACTTTTAAGCCTGATACTTGTGTTATCCATAGTAATGGCAAAGGCCCAAAATGCGGCTATCGATAAAATAACCACATCATACATCGGTGTAAAAAATGCCTTAGTTGGCAGCAACGCCGCATTGGCAAAAAGCAAATCGGCCGATTTGTTGGCGGCGCTTTCTGCACCGGTAAAAGGTTTACAGCCTGCCCAGCAAAAGTTATTAAGCACTTATCTTGATAAGTTAAAATTTGATAGCCGCCACATCAGCGAAACCACCGTTATCGATCACCAGCGTGAGCATTTCGAAAGCTTATCGAAATATATGTATAGCCTGTTATCTGGCTTAAAATTAAACAGCACCACCGTTTACCAGCAATATTGCCCCATGAAAAAGGCAGCCTGGTTAAGCGAGTCGGAAGATATCCGCAACCCATACTATGGCGATGATATGCTGGAATGCGGCAAGGTTACCGCTAGTATTAAAGCGGCAAAATAATAGCATCTAATTTAACCACAGAGTTAGCAGAGATTTTTACACAAAGGGCACAGAGATTTAATATTCTCTGTGCCCTTTGTGCTTATCTTCGTGTTCTCTGTGGTAAAACAACCGCAATGTTACATATCCATCATATCATGATCCATCTTGCGTTTGCTGCTGCCCATTTTCATGAGGCTTGGCGTAATGCGCAGGTAAACCTGGAAACCCACAGGCGCGGTGCCATACAGCGGCCTTAAAGCCTTCGGCGAAGCATTTAACGTTGCTTGTATGCCAAGCGTTAAGTTGGTTTGCTTAATGGTTGTCAAAATCCGGTTTGTACCCAATGTTATAGCGTTGATGTTAAAGTTAGGGTCACCGGGGAAGGTAGCTTCCAGGTCCATTTCGCCGGCATCTTTCTGCACATACTCATAACGGCCATAAATGGCGGTTTTATTTAGCTGCAGGCTGTTCTCTAACAAAATAGCAGGTTGGGTTTTACCATGATGGCGGTTTTGCCCGTACACTAAAGTAGTAGCCACGTAACTGTTTTCACCCAGCATTTTGGTGTGGATGGCCGATGCGGTAAAGCGGTTTACGTTATCGTTTGGCTCGGCCTCTTCGGGGCTTTTTAACCAGCCGTTTGATACCTGTAACGCCCATTCTTTTGAGGGGTTGACCGATAAGCGTACCGAATACGAATCAAACTTCGGCTTATCAAAATCATAACGGTGCTCATCAGGTTCGCGCCCGGTAAAGATGGAACCTTCCAGCTTTACATTCTTGTATCGAAAACCCAGCGTAGCGGTACCAAAGGTAATGTGCGTAGCATCGGCATAGTGATGACTCAGCGGTGCATCGGGATTATTCATGGCCGATAGCCTGTGCATAAACACCGGCGGGCCAAGCGCAGGTTCGCCCGGCATCCCTACCGAAAGGGAGATATCCGTGTTCTTAGCAACCCGTTGTGTATAGGCAACGCTCAATTCTGCAAACAGATCATGCGGGTGCTGGCGGTCAACTACTTTATTACCCTGATACGATTCGCCGGTTTGGTAAAGCAATGGGTAACCACTGCCGCCTACCGTAAATGCATCAAGCGAGAACATGGTGTTGATAGCGAACAGGCCATTGCTGCCCACCTTACGCTGCGCCATGTACATAAACCAGTTGGGCACATCAAACTGGCTGGCTCCGCGGCTGCCTTTATTAAACAGGTCCTGCTTGTTATACCGCGCAAAAAAACTCCCGTGGAACATATGCATCCATTTTTTGCCGTGCACCATGTACATATACATAGGGGTTTCATCAGGCACCCATGAAGTACCCGAACCATCGCGGCTCATGGGCAAGTCGAGCGAGAACTGGCTGTTCATGCCCATGCTATGTTTGGTGGTATCGTGCTGCATTTCAGCCATCATCTTAGCATGGTCGTGCTGCTGAGGTATTTTTTTAGGTGTAGTATCTTTTTGCATGTGCTGCATATGGTCCATCTGCTGCGCGCTGGCAGCTGTGGCAAATGCAAACACAGCAAGTATCATTATATATTTTTTCATTGTTTATGATGTCTTTATAAGTTAAAAAAATTGTACTCAAAACGCACCAGGTACATGTTGGCGCTGTTGCGCTGCATGTTATTGTACAGCGGGGTGCGGTACGAAAAATCCAGCCGGCAAACGCTGTTGAATATAAACTGAATAGCCGGAGCTATATCCAGGTAGCTTTGATTGTAACCAGGGTTACTTTTACCAAGCAATTCGGCATACAGATTAAGATTCACCTGATCGTAACTGGTGTAACGCTTGGGGAGCAATAAATACCCGGCAGATAAAGTATAGGCAACAGCCTCCTTAGCTCCCGTAATAGCGCCAAAATCATTAGCGCTATTCAAGCCACGCAGGTAGCTCGCCGAACCGGATAAGGCCAGCTTATGCAGCAATTGTGTGAAAACAAGGCCACCTTGTATGCCGGAATTATCGCCCTCTAAAGCAATCTCCTGCATCATATATGGGTTACGGCTTGTAGCCACTTTACCAAATACCGCCCCGCGGAAATGCTTCTGTACGCTATCTATCGACAGGAACCTGTACTTGGCATAAAAGCTGCCGCCCTCAAACCTTTGATTATCCTGATAAAAGTTAGAGGTGTACAAAGCACCATGCAGCATTAGCTTGCCCGTAGCGCCGTACATGGCCTCTAACGTGGTTCTGTTTTTAAATACAGGCGAGGTATAGCCCTGATTCTCCAGCCTGATACCCAACGAGTGGGCGGCCATATTGCTGGCCGGTTCCGTATTCACATAAAGCTCTTGCGCGTGCGCAAAGCATGCTAATGCCATAAGGCAAAAAGCCAATAAAATAACCTTCATAAAAGTATTTTTAAGAAGGTGCTTAAATTGCTACATGATAGGTACGGCCTGTAGCTGTTGCAGCCTCATCGGGGTTTTTACCAAGGTGTTTTTTGGTGACAGAATTTGGCGCAAAACCTTTATCTACAATGGTTAACGATACCGGGCCGGTAAGCGCTTTATCAGCGTTAAGCAGCTTATAGGTATTGGCGCCATAAGTAAAGGTATTATCCGCAACCTTGGTGTTATCAAAATTGAAAGTGGTTTTTAAATAACTTACCGAAAAGCCCGAGTTTTTTACCTTTTTGCTGATCTCTTCAAAATTCACAGGCACATCATTCTTAAAAGTGATGAAGTAAACATTACGGATCAGGTCGGGTTTTATTTCGCTTACAAAGGGCAGCGCTTTCAACGATTTTTCGGTAGTACGCGCACAAAGCGAGCAGGTAAGGCCACTAACTTGCAGTTCGGCTTTTGTGAATTGTGCTTTTGCAACGGTTACAGTTGCTATAAATAGGATGATAGATATTTTAAGGAATTTCATGTTTTTAAAAATTGAATTTGAACTGGTATGTTAAAACTTGCGTGAACACAGTTAACAGATCAAATTTTCAAGTTTCGATTTTTAATAAACGTTGGGGTCTTTCCGGCGGTTGCATCTGGCGGGCCTCGGTCAAAAAACACATCCAGTAACATTTGGTGTACCGGTAATATAAAATCCTCAAATGCTGATCTTGGTACATCTACCGGTGATACTTTTGTTAAAAATGAAACAGGCTGGCTTTCATGGCTATCCTTAACTTTTACATCAAGTTTAGTATCCTTACAGCATTTCATTTTGCTTTTAGCCATTGGCTTGATACAGCTTTTAGCAGGGGCATTAATTTTAATATCGGCAACATGGTTACCGCAGTAATGTAAGTTCAGGGCAAAGCCGGTTGATGTAATTACATACATCAAAACCAAAAACAATACACCTGCCTTTTTCATCATTAAACAAAAGTACACTATTAAGTACCTGATTTCAAACAGTTAATTGATTTTTTTATTGTTGATGTATTGTAAAATAAAATATAATGCTTTTCTTTGTTTAGATTTAATCTAAATAAACACAATGAAAAAAATCATATTTTTATTAGCGCTATTCAGCAGTGCAATCAGCGTATCTGCCCAATCTAAATTTGAACAGGACAGGCAAGCCATCAAGTCATTAGCCGGTTATTATAAAGTAACCTTTAATTATGCGGAGACTTTCGCACCCGATACCGCTTACAAGTTTCACCCGCGCTACAATTCATGGGGTTATGAGTGGGCTATTGTAGTGGAAGATTCACCAAAAAAGATAGCTATACAACACCTTTTGGTTGTTGGTGATAGCATGGTGATAAAACACTGGCGCGAGGATTGGGTGTATGAGCAGCCAACCATACTGGCTTATGAAAAAGATAACACCTGGAAAAAGGTTACCCTTAAAGCAGCCGATGTAAAAGGCCGCTGGATCCAAAAGGTTTACCAGGTTGATGACAGCCCCCGTTACGAGAGCATTGGTACCTGGGTACATGTAGACGGCCGCCACGAATGGCAAAGCAAAACAGATTCGCCGCTACCGCGCCGCGAATTTACCAAACGCAGCGATTACAACGTGCTGAACCGTGGTAACCGCATTTACCTAACCGCAAACGGCTGGATGTACGAGCAGGACAATAACAAAGTAATACGTGGTGCCGGTGGCGACAAGATCATAGCCCAGGAAAAAGGCTATGAAGAATTCACCAAGGTTGATGAAGCTAAATTTGCTTACGCCAAAAAATGGTGGGCTGGTCAGCAAGGTTACTGGGCTGATGCCCGTGCCGCATGGGATAATGTATTCGCTAAAAATGCTTCCATAAAACTATCAGGCAAAAAAGATGGCAAACTGCTTTACGAGCAACTGTTTGCCCTGGCAGAAAAATCTGAAAAAGAAAAATGGAGCTCTGACAAAAACAAGGAAGAAACCATTAAAGTGATCAATAACTATGTTAATGCATCATAAATAAAACTCCCCTTGCAAGAAAGCCGCTCCGGATACATCCGTAGCGGCTTTCTTGTTTTAAAACCAAAGTACATTGCCACACGTTTAAAACTTATGAGCATTGCAGAAAAACTCCAGGCATCCCTTAATCAGATCCTCGCGCACGACCCATGGTACGGCCCGGCCACGTATGACATCATTGACAGTGTATCTTTTGAAGCCGCTTACGAAAAGCCGCCCGGCTCTGTACATAACGTAGCCGGCATTTTGCTGCACATGTTAGGCTGGGCGCAGGAAGTTGCCGCACGAATGAACGGACAAACTGCCGGTGAACCAGCAGGTGGCGACTGGCCCGATCCCGGCACGCCCGATGAAGATAAATGGAAACAACTCATAGCCGATTTTAAGCTGAGCAATGTTACCCTTACCGGTATCATCCAAAATTTCCCGGATGATAAATGGAACGAGCCCATTAATGACGAACGTAACCGGGAACTGGGTACAGGCGTAACTTACCAGGCATTAATAGAAGGCTTGATACAACACCATATTTACCACAGCGGGCAAATAGCACTGCTGAACAGGATAGCGGGGTAGCCACATCTAAGTCCTCTCCTTTTGAAGAGGACTTAGCGAAGCGTATTTACAACTTATATATAATAGAACCCCCTCCAATGGAGAGAGCAGGGTGAGTCCTCAATAAGGCAGTTCCTCGCAGGTAAACCCAGCTATTTGCAGCATATGGTTAATGGTTTGCGGTTCAACTCCGTTACTTACTATCCGCAGGATATTATCGCAATCTTCCAGGTCGAAATTGTATTGCTTTATCTCGGCCAGTGAGGTTAACAGCGGGTGGATGCGGTTTACCTCCTGTTTGCTGGCAACACTTGTTTTAAATATCAGCACGTCCATAATAGTAGGGTTTTGTAGGTTAAAAACCTGTCATTTCGAACGATAGAGAGAACTCTTCTACGCCACGCTTGTAGACTACACGCAAAGTGTAAAAGATTTCTCCTCGTACCTCGTTCGAAATGACAGGCCAGATTAAGTTCTGGGTTATGCTTTCGTTTCCTTCTCGGTTATCGGCGCCTCTTTCCATGCCTCGCGCCAGTCGTTACGGCCACGGCCGCCCCAGCCACAGCGGCTTTTCATTTGCTCTTTAAAACGCTCGCGCTCTTCGCTAGTCATACCTGCAAGGCGTTCCTGCATCATTTGTTTGCGGCGCATCCAGGGTGCGCCACCTCCGCGGCCCCCTTTTGGCCCAAAGCCGAACAGGATCTTACACAAAACAAATATGCCCATGGCCTGCCAGAAGGTGATCGTGCCAACGTGTATAATATCGGGCAGCAGGTTGTTCCAAAGTTGCATTACTGCAAAGCTTACCAGCGCTAAAATGGCTGCTACGCCTATCGGGATAAAAAAGAACCTCCCTTTATAAAATGTATTTCTCATTGTCTTATTTTCTTAATTTTTTTAATATTCTGTTATCTCTTTATACAATTGCTTTAACCGCTTGCGCAGGTGCAGCACAGCATACCGCTTACGCGATACCAGCGTGTTGATATTTTCGCCGGTTTTTTGGGCAATCTCCTCAAAAGGCATATCGTCAAGCTCCTGCCAAATAAATACCTGGCGTTGGTTTTCGGGCAGCTCATCAAGCGCTACAAAAAGCTGTTCCCAAAAAAGGTTGCGCAGATACTGTGTTTCGGGCGTGGTGGCTTCGGTAAGCAGGATAGCCCTAAAATCGGGTGCGTCGTCATCCTCATCATCGCCGGCAGGCAACATATCATCTATAAGGGTTTCGGTACGTTTTTTATGCTTATCGATGATCTTGTTTTTTGCCACCCGGTAAAGCCATGCACTGGTTTGCTCTATCGGCTCCGCGTTTACCACACTGCTAAACTGGTACCAAACATCCTGCAGAATGTCCTCAGCGTCGGCATCGTTGTTTACCCTTTTGCGGATAAAACCCAGCAAGCTTTTACCATACGATGCAATTGTTTGTATGATGTGGCTGTTTTTATCCTGGGGCATTGCGGCTACTGTCAATTTTTTATTGTTTATAAATATAAAGACGACTGTGCTTTTAAAACATTTTAAATTATTTTTTAATTTTTACTCACCCGGTCATTGCTTCGCCCGACCGCCCTCTCTTCGCTGCGCGCAAAGAGGGCAAAAACAACCCTCACCCTCTTTGCGAAGCAGAGAGGGTCGACCAGCGCAGCGTAGTCGGGGTGAGTAAATCACAACCATGTAAAAAGCCATGTGCCCGCTACCAAACCGCAAACCAAACAACTATCTTGCACGTTATTATACCATGGCCAATAAAAAAACTTTGATACTTGGCGCCACGCCTAACGCTGGCCGCTATGCATACCTTGCCGCCAACCGTTTAGCAGGTAGCGGACACAGCATCGTTAATGTGGGCATAAAAACCGGCGAGGTTGCCGGTGTACCTATCGAAAAACCCGAAACCATCCATACCGATATTGATACCATTACCTTGTATGTTGGCCCGCAGCACCAGGAAGACCTGTACGATTACATCCTTAAAACAAAGCCAAAACGTATCATATTTAACCCAGGTACCGAAAACAGCGAACTGCGCCGTATGGCCCATGAGAACGGGATAGAAACAGAATACGCCTGCACATTAGTGCTATTGAGCATAGGGCAATATTGATTAAAGCTTAAAGACCAAAGCGAAAAGCTTTTAGCTTTCGTCCTTAAGCTTTCTGCTTATTTAAAGATCCGGATAACCTTCACGAACCTTTTTTGATAGCCTTTGGTCATACCTGATATGGTTACGCCATTGTCGCGGCCGGATGTGGAGTGGATAAACTGCAGCTCCTCGCCGGGGTTGGTTACCACAATGCCCATATGGCCTACTATCCTTACGGTGCTATCGGTACCGGTGAACAGGATCAGGTCGCCGGGGCGGGCCTGGGTTAACGGCACTTCATGGTTTACATTCGTAAAATCGGCAGAGGTACGCGGCAACGCTATACCGAAATGGTTAAAGGTATAGGTAATAAAGCCCGAGCAATCGAACCCTTGTTTGGGGTCGGTAGAGGCATATTTGTAGGGGATACCGAGGGAAGTACGCGCAAAGCCGACCAGCTCGGCAGCAGTGGTTTTGCCCGTATTAATATTATTCATCTGGTCGGTGCCATCTGTAGGCGCCAGTATCACCGTTTTGCGGCCTGTCGAATCTGTTACCGTATCAGCAGCCGTAATGGTGTAGGTGGGCTTATCCGGCCCGCCGCAGGAAAGCAGGGTGAGGAACAAAAAACCGAAAGAAACAGGTAGGCGCATATGCAAATACAACAGGCGCGGTATGGTTTTGTTCCATTTTTAAAACGGGACAAGCGGAACAAACGGAACACATTAAAAATGAACAACTTACTACTGACAAGATCTTGTCAGTAGTTCAACTAATACTTCCTGATTTTCGCATTAGCAGCTTATAATCAGCACTTTATTAAAAAGGCGTTTTGTCTCGTTTTTTGGTAAAATGGAAGAAAAATGAGTATGGGAAGATTTGGCAAAAACAGGGATTTTATTAGTCCTTTTTCGACCTTTAAACGGCCTTTTTGGCTTGTATGAGGAAGCAGAAAGCCAAACAGGGCATTTATTTAAGCAATTGATTTTTAGATGATTAACATTTTAGGCTTGTTCCGTTTTTTCCGATTCGGGACAAAATGGAACAAGGGATTTGGTCTGAAAATGACTTGTCCTGAAATAAGTTTACACATTATCAGTGTAACAATGCAGAAGAAAAAGCAGAAAAGATCATCCGGGGCTTGGGGTCGTGAGCAGAAAGGTATAGCTTTAATAGAAAGCTTAGTGCAGCATAACTTCATCCCGTGTTTTTATTATTTTTCAAATTATAAAACCCCTCGATCGGTAAGGTTTAATAAGCAGATTATTAATATATTGCAATAAAAATGCTTACAAGTATTCGTTTTCAAAATTTTAAGGCTTTAGAAGACTTTTCAATATCTCTTAAGGAGTTTAATATTCTAACTGGGCCTAACAACAATGGTAAGTCAACGATTATAGATGGCTTAAGATTATTACAACGTGCATATCGATACGTTTCTAGAACCACTCCGAAATTTATAAATAACCCATTTGGCAATAACTCTTGGGGATATGAAATACCGTCAAATAGCTTTCAACTTAATTTAGGCATTCTTCAAACTAATTTTAATACATCTGATCCCTCAATTATTAAGTTTAATATGGGATTAGGAAAAGTTTTGACTTTGATTTTTCATACAGATTATCCTGTTTATTTATTATTTGATACGAATAATAGAATACCAAAAACTGCAACCGAGTTTCGAAAAGAGTTCCCTTTAAATATATCAATCATACCCACTTTAGGTCCATTTGAGATTGAGGAGAATTTGTTGGATGAAACGTATGTAAAAACAACATATGGAACGAGGCGATCACCAAGAATGTTTCGTAGCTTTTGGTTTTACAATGACGAAAAATTCGATGAATTTAAGTCTTTAGTTGAAAAAACATGGGCTGGAATGTCTATTTCTCGTCCAGAAAAAAAAGACCACTTTGGTAAAGAGTTAATTATGTTTTGTGAGGAAGAAAGATTGACTAGAGAAATTTGTTGGTCAGGTTTTGGATTTCAAATTTGGTTACAATTACTAACTCATATTGTAAATTTTAAAAATGCCGATTTAATTATTGTAGACGAACCCGAAATATATCTGCATCCAGACCTACAACATAAGATTTTAGATCTGTTGAAAGAATATGATTCAAATGTTCTGATTGCTACTCATTCAGTAGAAATAATAAATGCCGTTGATCCGAGTAGCGTTATTTTAATCGATAAAAAAAATAAATCAGCCAAAAGAATCACGGATTTAGCAGGTTTGCAGAATGTAGCAAACATACTTGGAAGTGGGCAGAATATTGAATTGACGAGACTGGCGCGTGGAAAAAAAATCCTCTTCGTTGAAGGTAAGGATTTGAAATTGTTAAGTAAGCTTTCTAAAATATGTAAAAGTGATTTTCTTTTTGTTGACTCGATAATTACCATTATAGCAATCGAAGGGTTTAGCCAACATGACAAAATAATCCACACTAATTGGGCATTTACGCAAATTTTAGGAGAGGAACTGAAAATAGCAGTGTTATTGGATAGAGATTACCGGGCAGAGGAGGAAGTTGAGTTAGTTTTAAACAAGCTAAAGAGCGAAGTAAGTTATGCTCATATTCTTAAAAAAAAAGAATTAGAAAATTATTTCTTGATCCCTAGTGCTTTATTTAAAGCAATTGACTCGCGATTAGATGATAGAGTAAAGTCTGATATAGCTGTAGTTAAACCCAGCTTCGATATTAATTCTTTACTGATGGAACTTACTGATGAGTTTAAATCTGATATCTTAGGCCAAATTGTTGCTAATCGAATGAAAACCTTACAAAAACAAGGGAAGGATGTTTCTACCATATTTTCAAGTTTAAACTCTGAATTTGAAACAAATTGGAAAAGTTTAGACTATAGATTAAATATTATTCCAGGTAAGAAGTTCTTTTCTTTTTTAAATGACCACTTACAGCAGAAATATAAAATATCAATAACATATTATCAGGTTGCTAACTTTATAAATCATAGTGAAATCGACAATGATTTATTATCCTTTTTTAACGAACTCGAAACGTTTAAAGTCAGTTAATTTCATTTGCCATTTTTATGAAAGCCGGCCAAACCCTCTGGACAAAAGAACAACTGCTCTTAGCCATCAACCTATACTCCAAAATACGGTTTGGACAGATGCACGCGAGCAATAAAGACGTACAAGAGTTGGCTGCAATTATCGGCAGGTCGCCATCGTCTATTGCTCTTAAATTGGGCAACTTTGCAAGTTTCGATCCTAAGTTAAAAGCACGTGGAGTAAAAGGCCTGCCGAATGTCAGTAATTTAGATAAGCAGGTTTGGCAGGAATACATGAACAACTGGGATGAACTATTCATCGAAAGTGAAACCCTCCTCGCTCAAAAGAAAAATACAACCCTCGAGGCCTTGAACCCAATTGAAACTCCGGAACCTGAAAATACTACGGGACGGGAAGCACTGCGGCAGGTTGTTGTTCGGTTAGACCAAACGGCTTTCCGCAAAATGGTTTTGAGCAACTTTAATTACACATGCTGTATAACAGGTATAGACCAACCTGAACTGCTCATCGCGAGCCACATTTTAAAATGGAGCGAGGACGCGGGTAATAGACTAAACCCTCGCAATGGTTTAGCTCTAAATTCCTTGCATGATAATGCGTTCGAGCGGGGATTTATCACCGTTACGGAAGACCTTAAGATAAAGGTATCATCTATTTTGTTAAACAGCGGGGTGCAAAGTATCAGGGATAATTTTACCGCGTTTAATGGCAAGGAATTAATATCACCCAAAAAGTTTTCTCCAGAACCGGCATTCCTGCGAATCCATAACGACCGATTCAGACCCTAACTTCACTTATATCCGATTGACACCGCCCCGGCATACGGCTAACTTAGCTATATGCCAAACATTAAATTCCACTACCTGTATCGCGATGGTGCCAACTATAAAAATCACAGCTTCGTTATTTTCAATAACCCAACCAGTATCGCGTTAGCGGAAATAGAAAACATCATCCACCAAAAACTTATTGATGGCACCTGGTTTTATGCCGACAAATGGAACTTGCCTGATCTGCACTTCGGCACATGGGATAACGAGATCGACCATACCTGGCATGAGTTTGAGAGCATTGAGTTTACAGATGAAACGGGCGAGGTTGATTTATTACATTTTCTCAGAGCTATTAGGAATTAACGCTACTTTCTCATTTCCCAATTTCTCCTTACATTTAATTCCAATAACCCTAACCCATAATGAAACTATTACTACCCATTCTTCTGCTCACTGCAACCACCGCATTGGTAAACCCTGTAAGTGCTAAACCAATAGCCCCCACCGTCGCTTACCAAAAACTCAAACATCCGGAAAAAGCCATGACCGCCGAGCAGGTCAAAACCATCCTGAAGGAAATGCAGCAGCAACGGAACGATGAGGAGAAGATTGCGGTAATAAAGGCCAAACTAACTGATAAACAATTGGGCCTTACCATTAACCAACTGGCTACCCTCATGAACCAGTTCCTGACCGACGACTCTAAACTGGCGGCCGCTAAATATGCTTTTGAATACACCACCAACTACAAATCGTTCATTGATCTGGTTAACATATTCAGTCGCGAAGAGTATAAGGATGCGCTGGAGGATTTTTATAAGAAGAATAAGTAAACCGGGATTAAGCTGATTTTTACGATTGACAGGATTTTTTCCGCGTTTCGCCTTTGTCATGCTGTCCGGAGGACTCCTATAGAGAACGTATGAAGCGTCTAATGGCTTACATGTATGGTAGGCGATTGCATAGTTCGCGAATAGATCCTTCGCTCACTCAGGATGACAAATAGTTTAAAAGAGCGTGGGGTCTCCTGTCAGAGCGGGCGGGCCGGGTGTATGGCGGGAATGTCGGTTTAGCTTTCGAACTCGCGCATGCGGGAGAAAGCGTTAAGAACCGGCAGGGAGCGAGGGAAGCATTCGCTCTGACTTGATTTATTCACCTATTGTTTGTTCTTGGCGTTCATGAGCTCGCTACGCTCGGTTTTTGGTTACTTTTTGATCAAGCAAAAAGTAACAGCCCTCCGCGGCGATTGAGCGGGCCGATGTTTAGCGTAGTGCACTAAGCATAAGAAATGCCTATCGGGAGATTGCTTCGTACCTCGCAATGACGCGTGGGAAATGTAAGGTGTAAAGAGTTCTCCTCGCTACGCTCGTTCGAAATGACAGAGGTGGTTATGACGCGCGGGAGATGGCACCACACATCAAGGCACAAAATTTGCTACTTTAGCATCAACTATGAAACAACGCCTGTTACTGCTGCTTTTTGCTGCTACAATTATATCTTCCTGTTCTAAAAAGATAAAGACTATCCCCGGCCGTTATGCTGCAACCAATAAGGTGTACAGCCAACATGCCGATTCGCTGAGCCAGACCTTACTGGCCGAAGCCCCTGCGGTATTAACCGATAGCCTGGGCAGCCCCATTCCGTCGGAATGGGTGGGCACGGTTAACTTTAACCTGCGCAAGCCAAACTATGTCATCATCCATTATACCGCTCAGGATTCGGTAGGGCAAACCCTGCGGACTTTCACTTTAGTAAAACCACAGGTAAGCGCGCATTACGTAATAGGCAAGGATGGCAGGGTGATACACATGCTTAACGATTATATGCGCGCCTGGCATGCCGGCATAAGCAAATGGGGCAGCATCAGCGATATGAACAGCTGCTCGATAGGCATTGAGCTGGATAACAAAGGCAACGAGCCTTTCAGCACCGCGCAAATGAACAGCCTGCTGGTGCTGCTGGCCAAGCTTAAAAAGGATTATAACATCCCCACTGCAAACTTTATTGGCCATGGCGATATTGCCCCCGGCCGCAAGCCCGACCCGGGCATCCGTTTCCCGTGGGAACTACTTGCAAACAAAGGTTTTGGTTATTACTCAGACATTATTATTGTACCCGCGCCTGCCAACTTCGACAGCGCCACCGCATTACGACTGATAGGTTATGATACCCGCAACCTGCCTGCCGCCATCGGCGCCTTTAAACGCCATTTTGTACAGCGCGAAGACTCCACCACGTTAACCCAGTTTGATCTGGATGTGTTGTTTAATGTTTACAAAAAGTATTAACCCGTGCGATTCCCTCCCAACGGGAGGGTGCAGGGAGGGGTTTAAGTCGCCCCAATAGCTTCCTTTCATATCATGGACTATTATCGTCCTTCAAGAGGGGGCTGGGTTATCGCTCCGGAGTAGGCACCGACGAGGACGCCCCGATAGGGTAAAAACCTTCGTCCATTAGTGTAAGCTTGCCGTTTTTAAAATAATAGTATTTATATGTGCCTCCGGGGCCCGAGTTATACTGCCGGTAAACAGTGCGGCGCTCAGAAATCTCCACTACTTTAGCAGATGCGTGTTCTTTTTTAAACTGGTCTTCGGGCATGTTCACCAAAACCATCTTGGGGCTACAGCCCATAAGCAATACGAGTAATAAGGGTAGTACTAATTTTTTCATATTGGTAAGAGCACCAAATAGCAGCCCGGGTTTAACAGCTCCGTAACTTTTGTCTGCAACAATTATGGTACAAAAAAGGGCGAAGAGTTTTAAACCCTTCGCCCTTTAGCTTTTACCTTTCAGCTTTAGCCTTTCTTCACCCAGCTATCCTTCAGCGTAACCGTACGGTTAAACACCAGGTTATCAGGCGTCGAGGTTTTATCTAAAGTAAAATAACCTTTACGCATAAACTGTACAGGTGTACCAGGCTTAGCGTTTGCCAGGTCGGGTTCAACGTAAACGGTTTTTAACACCTGCAGGCTGTTAGGGTTTATGTAATCCTTAAAGTCGCCGTCCTCGTTGCCTGGGTCTTCCACCTGGAACAAGCGGTCGTACAGGCGCACTTCGGCAGTTTTGGCGTGGTCGGCGCTCACCCAATGGATGGTACCCTTTACGTTGATGCCGCTGGTATCGTTCCCGCTTTTTGATTCGGGAATGTACGTGCAATGTATCGCGGTGATGTTGCCGTCGGCATCTTTCTCAATGCTTTCGCCTTTTATAATGTAAGCGTTCTTCAACCTCACCATCAGGCCAACACCCAGGCGGAAATATTTTTTGGTCGGCTCTTCCATAAAGTCGTCGCGCTCAATCCAAAGCTCACGGCTAAACGGAAACTCGCGGCTGCCGTCGCCACCTTCAACCTCGGGGTTGTTCTCGCCATGGAAAACATCCTTCTGGCCTTCGGGATAATTATCAATGATCAGCTTAACCGGATCAAGCACCGCCATACGGCGCCACGCGGTTTTGTTCAGGTCCTCACGGATGCAGAACTCCAGCAAACCAACGTCAATCATGTTCTCGCGTTTGGCCACACCAATCCGTTCGCAAAACTCGCGGATGCTGGCAGGCGTATAACCACGGCGGCGCAGGCCGCTAATGGTAGGCATGCGCGGGTCGTCCCAGCCATCAACATGCCCCTCCTCTACCAGTTGCAGCAGCTTGCGCTTGCTCATTACGGTATAGTTAAGGTTTAAACGGGCAAACTCGTATTGCTTACTCGGAAAAATGTTCAGTTTTTCGATGAACAGATCATACAACGGGCGGTGAGGGACAAACTCCAGCGTACAAATACTGTGGGTTATCTCCTCAATAGCATCGCTTTGTCCGTGTGCGAAATCGTACATCGGGTAAATGCACCAGGCATCGCCGGTACGGTGGTGGTGGGCATGCTTAATGCGGTACATCAAAGGGTCGCGCAGCAGCATATTTGGCGATGCCAGGTCAATCTTGGCACGCAAAACCTTAGCGCCATCCGGGTATTTACCGGCCTTCATATCCGCAAACAGTTGCAGGTTCTCTTCTACGCTGCGGTTGCGGTATTCGTTACCTGTACCAGGTTCGGTTGGTGTACCTTTTTGGGCGGCTATCTCTTCAGATGTGCTATCGTCAACATAAGCCATCCCTTGTTTGATCAGGGCAACGGCAAACTCATACAGCTTGTCGAAATAATCAGACGCGTAAAGCTCTTCGGCCCAGTCAAAACCCAGCCATTTTACGTCCTCTTTTATGCTATCAACGTATTCTACGTCTTCTTTTACGGGGTTTGTATCGTCAAAACGCAGGTTGGTTTTGCCGTTATATTTTTTTGCCAGGCCAAAGTTAAGGCATATCGATTTTGCGTGGCCAATATGCAGGTAACCGTTAGGCTCGGGCGGGAAACGAGTAAGCACCCTGCCTCCGTTTTTACCGGCGGCCAGGTCTTCTTCAACAATTTCCTCTATAAAGTTCAGTGATCTTTCTTCGCTCATGATGAAGCAAAAATAGGAAAAATTTAGAGGGGATGGGTAACGATATTGCAGTAACTGATACCGTGTTATGGCGTTGCCTGCGGCCCGGGCTTTCCGCTCATACGCCTGCAGGCCTTAGGCGCAGGGCCGGTATCCGCGGCACTCCCTAACGCGGGGGGTCTGAACCTGGGCTTAAGACAAGTATCGAACGCGGGTAAAGGCCCGACAGAAAAGCGGGCCAAAAGGTAAAGGCCTGTGCGGGGAAGCTTTTTTCTGTCTTGATCTTTGCTTCTTTCTATCAAGAGAAAGAAGTAGCCTCCGCGGCAATGAGCGGCGGATTATTATAGTAGTTTACTTAGCATGAGAAACGCTGAAACAAATTCGGTATGACATATTGGTGAGCCTATCGAGAGTTTGCTTCGTACCTCGCAATGACGCGCGGAGGGAGTTGCGTTAGGGTGATACCTTACCCAAAATACCTCACCACCCCATCAGCACAATTCACCCCGTCAATAGCTGCAGAAATAATACCACCTGCATAACCGGCACCTTCACCGCAAGGGAACAGCCCTGCAACCTGCGGGTGCTGGAACGTCTCCCTATCGCGGGGCACTTTTACCGGTGATGATGTGCGCGATTCAACGCCTACCAGTATCGCTTCGTTGGTGTAGTAGCCTTTCATTTTACGGCCAAAGGCAGGCAGCGCTTTGCGCAGGCGGTTGTGGATCCAATCGGGCAGTACGTCTTTCAGGTCTACACTTTTGCAGCCTGGCAGGTAAGAATTTTCCGGCAGATTGATAGAAACCCGGCCTTCCACAAAATCAACCATGCGCTGGGCTGGTGCAACCAGCTTACCGCCGCCGGCCTTAAAGGCCAGATGCTCTACCTGCTGCTGAAAGTTCAGCATCCGGAAAGGGTCGTTCATATCGCCTTTTACATCTTCCATGTTTATCTGCACTACGGTACCTGAGTTAGCGAAAGGATTGTTCCGTTTGCTTGGGCTCCATCCGTTAACTACAATCTCATCCTGCGCAGTGGCGCAGGGAGCTATGATACCACCTGGGCACATACAAAAGGAGAACACGCCCCTATCCTCTACCTGCTCTACCAAGTTATAGTAGGACGGCGGCAGATCGGGGCCACGGTATTCGCAGTGGTATTGGGCACGGTCAATGATTTCCTGCGGGTGCTCAATACGCACACCCAGGGCAAAGGGTTTGGCCTCTATCAGTATATCCTGGCTGTTCAGCATCCTGAAAACATCATGTGCCGAGTGGCCGGTAGCCAGTATCACGGCATCAGCCAAAAGCTTTTCACCATTGGCCAGTTGTACACCTTTTATCTTACCAAACTCAACCAGCAATGCCGAAACTTTTGTATCAAACAGCACCTCGCCGCCTGCTTCTAAAATGCTTTCGCGCATGGCGGTGATAATTTGCGGCAGTTTGTTGGTACCAATATGCGGGCGGGCATCAACCAAAATATCCTCGGTGGCGCCGTGGGCTACAAAGGTTTTTAATACGCCATTTACATCGCCGCGCTTGGTGCTGCGGGTGTAAAGCTTCCCGTCAGAGTAGGTGCCCGCCCCGCCCTCGCCAAAGCAATAGTTACTTTCGGGGTTTACCAGGCCTTGTTTATTGATGTTGGCCAGGTCGCGGCGGCGTTGTTTTACATCTTTGCCTCGCTCAACTATCACGGGTTTCAATCCCTGCTCTATACATTGCAGGGCGGCAAAGATCCCGGCCGGGCCAGCGCCAACGATGATAACCCGTTTAGCGTCCTTTACGTTTTTATATTGAGGGGTGTAGATCTCGGTTTGTATGGGCTCGTCTATAAATATGCGTACCTGCATGCGGTACAATACCTTGCGGCCACGTGCGTCTATCGAGCGCTTTAATATTTTAATGCCGTTTATTCTTTTTTGCGGAATGTTAATAGCTACAGATGCAAGGCCTGTTAAAACTGCTTCATCTTCCTGTTGCCCGGGCAGGCAAACAATTTCTGCTTCTTTTATCATAATGTATTGCCGGGTTTTTATCCCGGATGGTGCAAAGATAATATTTTCAGTGGGCTGTTTGCGCTTTGTTTAACCACAGAGGACACGGAGAATTAGCTTGATTGGTTAGCACAGAGAACACAGAGCCTGGTAATTTATTAAGAGATTTTAACGCTGTTTACTCTGTGAAAACCTCAGTGCCCTCTGTGGTTAAAGCCTAAAAAGCCACTGCAATCATAGTGTACAATATACACTTATGGGCGTACGGTACAGAACGGTTGACCGTCCGCTATCGTACACTTTTAAAATAGTTTTAAATTTATTTTATTGAAAATCAATAACTTATAAAAATGGTTGCATTTTGGCATAGGGTGTTGTAGATTAAAAATTACTAAAATGATAACTACCGTTGATAACCGCTTACAAACACTTTGGGAAGGTTGCATGCGTAACGACAGAAAGCAACAAGAATTATTATACAAAGCTTTAGCGCCAAAAATGCTTGCGGTTTGCATGCGCTATGCTAAGGATAAAGACGAAGCACAGGATATATTACAGGAAGGCTTTATCAAAATGTTTAAAAACATGGAGAACTACCGTGGCGAAGGCAGCCTGGAAGGATGGATCCGCCGGATAATGGTACACAGCGCTATATCACGCTACCGTAAAGCAAAAAGCATGGTATTGGTTGATGATTTTGCCGAGCAAAACATCCCCGTTAGCAGCAGCTATAACGATAATGGACTTGAAGCCCGCGACCTGATGAACATGGTACAGGAACTACCTGCTACTTATCGTTCAGTATTTAACATGTATGCCATTGAAGGTTTTTCTCACCAGGAAATTGGTAGCAAATTAGGCATGAGCGAATTATTATCACGCACTACCCTTCACCGCGCCCGTACTATCCTTAAAGAAAAACTGAACAGCTTAGCTGTAAGAGAGCGCCACTGCATGGCAGGGTAATAAGCCCCTCCGGCCCTCTCCGAAGAAGAGAAGTTAAGAAATGTGAATTGCATCTAATGCGCAATTCACTACGCCCGCCGCAACATTCGAGAGGGCTTATCTTAAGATTACCCTTTAACAAGTTCATCCGCTTTGTTTATTCTTTCAATTAAGGTATTCTCATTCCTTCTATTTCTTCCCCACGACACTATCGATGATCTTTTATTTAGGTCACATATGCTATTTATATAGATATAGTCTTCACTAAATAGAATTGTAATTTGTTCTCCCCAACTTCCTGACCACCACCTTGGGTTTGTACTGCTTATATATGTTTTTGTACTAAATGTACCCCTCTCCCATTCTAACTCCTTAGCAACCTCTATAATTAATTTCTTAAGTTCTTCCTTTTTCAAGTTTATTTTGATTACCCGAAATTTCAATCTCTGTTTTTGAATCCGATAAGCAATTATTGCCAAAATGGCTGGGATAGTTGAAAGCCATATTTCACCGTCGCGGAAAGATATTGGGTTCCCGATAACAAAATCAACTAAATGAAAACACCAAATCATTGTTGGAAAAACCAGTAAATAACCAACGACACCAAAATGGGTCACTTTATCCCCCAATTTTGGTAATTGTAATTCGCAAGTTTCAATTGACTTATTATAAATTTCCGGTGCCATAATTTTTCGAAAACAGCCAAGTATAATAAAGAAGGCCCGTGATCGATAATCACGGGCCTTATAATATTCTAATTTCTATTTGTGCTTACTGCTCATATAGAACACCAGTTCGCCGCCATTCATGATATCCTGGTGGGTGATGGTTAGGCTGTTGTACGGTTTGCCGTTCAGCGTCATTTTTTGGATGTAAACGTTTTTCTCGCTTTGGTTCTTTACGTTTACCGTAAATGTTTTACCATTGCCAACTTGTATAGTAGCGTTGTTTACAGACGGGCTGCCTATCGAGTAATCAATCGAACCCGGCGCTACAGGATAAAAACCTATCGAACTGAATATATACCAGGCGCTCATTTGGCCGGTATCGTCATTACCACCCAAACCGTCAGGTGTTGGTTTGTACATACGCGGCAGTATCATACGGATGCGCTCCTGTGTTTTCCAGGGCTTGTCAGTCCAGTTGTACAGGTAGGCTACGTGGTGCGATGGCTCATTACCATGCACGTAGTTACCGATGATACCATCGCGGGTAATGTCTTCCGTTTCGGCAAAGTATTTATCGGGCAGGTTCATGGTAAATAACGAATCAAGGTAACCTATAAAACGCTTATTACCACCCATCAGTTTGATTAACCCCGTTGGATCCTGCGGAACGAACAAAGTATAATTCCAGGCGTTGCCTTCAATAAAACCTTCGTTAATGGTGCTCAACGGGTCGAATTTGGCGCGGAAAGTGCCATCGGCTTTTCTCGGCCTCATAAAGCCCGATTTATCGTCATACACATTTTTATAGTTCTCGCTGCGTTTGATGAATTCGTTGTAGATGTCTGTCTTACCAAGTTTTTTAGCCATCTGCGCAATAGCCCAGTCATCATAAGCGTACTCTAAAGTATTTGATACCGATACGCCTGTTTTTTCATCAGGGATGTAGCCTTTATCCATGTATTCGCCAATGCCCTCATAACTGCGGTGGCGGGCGGTAGTAACTGCTGCATCCAATGCTTTGTTGGCATCAAACGGGGCGTTACCTTTCACAACAGCATCGGCTAAAACAGCAACGCTGTGGTAACCGCTCATACACCAGTTCTCGTTTGCCGAGTTGCTCCAAACCGGCAGCATGTTCTCCGGGCTTTGGTCAAAATGTACCAGCATCGATTTTACCATATCGGCATTACGCTGCGGCTGTATGATGTTAAACAGCGGGTGCAAGGCGCGGTAGGTATCCCATAACGAGAAGGTGGTGTAGTTGGTAAAACCATCTGCCTTGTGCACGTTTTGGTCGAGCCCTTTGTATTGGCCGTCAACATCCATGTAAACGGTTGGGTTTATCATGGTGTGGTACATGGCGGTATAAAAATCCTGCTTGCGCTCTACAGATGCATTAACCCTAATTTTCTCCAGCTCGGTTTCCCATAGCTTTTGTCCGTCGGCTTTTATCTTATCAAAATCCCACCCGGGTGCCTCGGCCTGCATATTGGCTAAGGCGCCATCCATGCTCACCGGCGACAGGGCAAATTTGATCTTGATCTTCTCGCCTTCTTCGGTCTTAAAATCAAAGTAAGCGCGGATCTGCTTGCCGGCTATCTCGGGGAAGTTTTTTGATTGATTGAACTTACCCCAAAAACCGCCGTAAACTTCGCGTTTATCATATTTCTTAAACCCATGCTGAATGAATTTTTTGTTGAAAGCCATAGCAAAGTACAAGGTGCGTGTACGTGCCCAGCCATTTGTTTGGCGGTAACCTACCAGTGTGCTATCGTTTAAAAGTTTCACATAGGTCCAAACGGTTTTGTCAGGGTAATTATAGATGCCTGCCATCAGGTCCAGTATCACGTGCGATTGGTCTGACTTGGGGAAAGTGTACTGGTGGAAACCAACGCGCGCGCTGGTGGTTAGTTCGGCCGTTATGTTTGATGCATCAAGCTTTACTTTGTAATAGTTAGCCGCGCTTACTTCATTAGCATGCGAAAATGCCGAGCGGTAACCGCTGCCGGGTACATCTGCCACGCCGGGGTTTAATTTTAAAGGGCCAACAGTTGGCATAATTAAAAAATCGCCCAGGTCTGAGTGGCCGGTGCCGCTAAAATGGGTGTGGCTAAACCCTACAATGGTTTTATCCTCATACTGGTAACCGGCACAGTATTCATAAACTTTGGGATTGTATTTCCCGTTAAGCTCATAACTGGCGGTATCAGTTTCCGGGCTTAGCTGCACCATTCCGAAAGGAACGGTTGCACCCGGATAGGTATGGCCCATACGTTGTGTGCCGATGATGGGCTTTACATATTGTACTAAATTTTCATGCGGGGTGTTTTGCGCGGCAGCCTGCAGGCCGGTGCAAATTAAAAGAGCGGCAACTATTTTCTTCATTGATGGGACTTAATAATGCGATCAGTAAAATGTATTACGCATGCAAATATAAAATCATATACCATGTAAGCTGTATTTAATTACATTTACACAGCCAATTATTGCCATTATGGCGTAAATGTTACCATTTGTAACAACGGTATGCGTTTTGTAATCTAATTCGTAAATTCACATCACCATAAACAAACAAACACAAATGAAAAATTTATTGATCGTAATAGCTGTTGTTGTAGTATTAGCCCTGATGGGTGGCTGCAGTTACAATGGCATGGTAAAGTCTGACGAGAACGTAAAAGGTAAATGGGGCGAAGTTCAAACCCAGTACCAACGCCGCAGCGATTTGATCCCTAACCTGGTATCAACCGTAAAAGGCGAAGCTAATTTTGAAAAAGGAACATTAACCGAAGTAACCAACGCACGTGCAAGGGCTACTTCCATACAGGTTGACCCAACCAAGTTAACGCCCGAGGCTATCCAACAATACCAACAGGCACAAGGCCAGTTAAGTACTGCTTTAGGCCGATTATTGGTAGCATCAGAAAACTACCCAACACTGAGGGCTAACGACGCGTTCAGAGGCTTACAAGTACAACTGGAAGGCACCGAGAACCGCATCTCTGTAGCACGCCGCGATTTTAATGAATCGGTACAGGCTTATAACAGCAAGATCCGCACTTTCCCGGCCAATATAACCGCCAAATTATTCGGCTTTTCCGAAAAAGGCTATTTCCAGAGCGAATCAGGTTCTGACAAAGCACCAAAAGTTCAGTTTTAATTAGTGAATTAATGCGTTAGCGAATTAGTGATTTGAGGATCGCTTATTCGCTAACTTATCCTTTAAAATCACTAATTAAAAATTCACCAAATCACTAATTAATTTTAGATGGCCGTATTTACCGAAGACGAACAGCAGCGCATACAACAGGCTGTTGCCGATGCCGAAAAAAGCACATCGGGCGAGATACGCGTTTGCATGGAAAAAACATGCAGCGACAACCCGCTTGACCGCGCCGCCAAGTATTTTGCACAACTGGAAATGCATAAAACAAAACTGCGTAACGGCGTACTTATTTATGTAGCCACTGTAGACCGTAAGTTTGCCATTATTGGCGATGCGGGTATAAACAGCGTTGTCCCGGCTGATTTTTGGGATAGCACCAAAGAGGCCATGCTGAGCCATTTTAAATACGGCAACCTGGTTGAAGGTATTGTTACCGGCATTACACAGGCCGGCGAACAGCTAAAAAAATACTTCCCCCACCTGCTTAACGATAAGAACGAACTGCCCGACGATATCGCCTTTATGGATGGCAATTAACAACAAGTGATGTTAAAAAGAACAATTTTATGGGTTGCCCTGGTGCTATGCATCAATACAGCCTTTTCGCAGGATATCCCTGAACGATCAGCCACACTGGTTACGGATTTTACAAATACTTTATCGGCATCTGATAAAGCACAGCTTGAGCGGAAACTGGTTGCTTTTAACGATTCTACCTCAACCCAAATTGCAGTAGTGATCATGCAATCAACCGGCGATTACGATATTAACCAATATGGTGCAGCCATATTACGTAAATGGGGCATTGGCAGTAAAGAAAAAAACAACGGCATTTTGGTACTGGTTGCTATAAAAGACCGCAAAATGTCTATACAGACCGGTTATGGTGCGGAAGGCCCTTTGCCGGATATTGTTACCCAGCAGATCATTCAAAATGACATGAAGCCCCGCTTTAAAAAGGAAGATTATTATGGCGGGCTTGACGCAGCTACTGACGACATCATGAAATTCATGAAGGGTGAGTACAAAGCGGATGCAAAAAACGTTAAAGGTAAAGGCGATGGCGCACCCATTGGTTTTATAGTTATCATTGTAATTGTTGTGCTTATCATTATTTTCCGTAAGCGCGGAGGTGGTGGTGGCGGTGGCCGTATTATTGGCAGCCGTGGTGGCGCAAGCCCGTTCTGGTGGTTCCTGGCAGGCAACTTGCTTGGTGGCGGCGGCCGTAGCAGCGGCAGCGACTGGGGAGGTTTCTCCGGTGGTGGTGGCGGCTTCGGAGGAGGCGGCGGTGGTGGTTTCGGCGGCTTTGGCGGCGGAAGCGGCGGCGGCGGCGGAAGCAGCGGCAGCTGGTAAATTCTAAAGCACTAAAAACTAAATTCTAAAAAGGGCTTCCTAATCACTAATAACAAGTCACTGATCTCTAAACTCAATGTTTCAACGAGATTTCATCATGAATGAGGCGCGTAAATTCGCCCTTATATTGGCTAAACTTTTAGGCCTTAAAGCCGAAGGTGAATACAATGAGTATTTAAAATACTTTAACGAGGTTTTGGATGAAGAATACAATGCCGAATTGGAGGAGCTTTTAAAACTGGATGAAGAGGATTTTAAAAAGCGGCTGGTTGATGCCGGCTATACACCCGAGAAACTGAATGCCCTGGGCCAAATGCTGTATGTATTTGCCGAACCTTTTAGCGCGGATGAAGAAACATCGGCCCTGCTAAAAAAAGTGATGGTGATATTTAACCTGCTGGAAAAAGAGCATCACTACGAGTCGTTTGATAACATTACCAGGCGGAATGTTATCTATCAATATTTTAATAATAACTATGAGCGAACTTAGCTGGAAAACCCTTTCCTCCACTTATATACATAAAGGCCCATGGGCCACCCTGCGCAGTGATAAATGCGAAATGCCCGATGGCACCATTGTAGATGAATATTATGTTTTAGAATACCCCAACTGGGCCAATGCCGTAGCTTTAACAGAAGATAATAAGATACTGATGGTACGCCAGTACAGGCATGCAGCCAACATTGTATCGCTTGAAATTCCGGGTGGTGTGATTGAGGACGGTGAAAACCCGGAAGAGGGTATGCGCCGTGAGTTACTGGAAGAAACCGGCTACCAGTTTAACGATGTTGAGCTGATAAGCACCGTTTACGCCAACCCATCTACCGCTAATAATAAAACTTTTTGCTACCTGGCCAAAGGGGGCAAAAAGGTGCAGGAGCAAACACTTGATGAACACGAACGTATTATTGTTGAAGAGTACACCATAGCCCAGGTAAAACAACTGCTGGCCGATAATAAAATAGCCCAGGCATTACATTGCACCGGGCTGTTTTATGCTTTAATGAAGCTGGGCGAATTATAGGTTTCCGCCTTTTTTCATTTTCTCTTGCGTATCTTTTAGTCCGTAAGCCTTATCGCCCAGGTTGGTAATGGCATCGTTTATAACAGTCAGTGCCTCATCTGTATGCCCAAGCTTGTAAAGTAAACTTGCATAAACGTTTACATACCAGCTTGTATTAGCTCCATCAGGCGTTGCTAAAACCTCTTTAGACCAATCAGCGGCCTGTCTTAAACATGCCTTATCATCTGTAAAAAGCATAATATCATTTGCGTAGGTCATTACCTGATTGTGGTTATCGTTACCATACTGTTTAACGTAAACTGCGGCTTGTTCCGTGTACTTTGGCCAGTTCTCAAGGTCGCGATAATACCTTACTTTTGATTTCACTACTATTTCATCGGCCAATTGCGGATATTGTGCATCAAGCTTTGCTTTTACTTCGTCCCAGTTCACATTTTTATTAATCTCACCGGTATAATAATACATACCACCATTAGTAACCTTAGTACCATTTACGCGCACTATAGGCAACACAAGCTCATCAAAAGCGATGTCGCCTATTAATCCGCGACTTCGGCCCGGGCCATTTGCTACGTCAAATTCTTTGCTATGTTGCTGCAGTGTTTTAAACCCTGGATCTGTCGATTTTGCCGTGGCCCTTGCTATAAGCTGTAGGTTCTCTTTCGTCAGCAGGTTCTTTTGTGTAGGCAGGTAAACATTTATTACCTCTGTTACCTGACTATCCCACGACCTGCCAAGCGCGTCAATAAAAACTTTTAAAAACTCCGGGGAGCGGTTGCCATCCGCATATTGTTTTTTAAGGTTTACCAATTGTGTTTTAGGATCTAAAGCTTCTTTTGCTTTGGTTATAAAAGTTTTGGCATCCGAACCGCCTACTATGCTGTGTACCAACGCACCATCAGGGGTAAAAAACAAATAGGTTGGATAGGCGTTCACCTTGTAATCCTTCTCTATTTGTTTTACTTCTTTATACCAGCGCTTGGTATTTGCATCGTCTTTTTTTGTTTCATCAAACTGAAGCGCTACGCTTATGAATTTATCATTGAAAAAATCCGACACCTCCGGCTGAGGGAAAACCTCGGTAGCCATGAGTTTGCAGGGTACGCACCAGGTAGTATAACAATCCACAAAAATATATTTATGCTCGGCTTTAGCTTTTTGCTTTACCTGTGCCCAGCTTAAGCCATTTTGAAATTTGATCCCTTTATCCTGCGCATTTACAGCAAATAAGGTAAAGCAAATAATTGTGGTGGTTAAAATAAATTTCATAGGCTTGTTAGGTAAATTGTATTGCAAGTTACTTAACAGACCGTCAAAAACCAAATTAAATTCTTTAAAATCAATTTTAACAAAATATTAGGTTGTGAATTATAACAAAGCCCCCGATAAATCGGGGGCTTTGTTTACTGGCCGTAGCCTTCGTTTTGCTTTAAATTAGGATTGGCGTTTATCTCGCGCAATGGTATAGGGAATACAAGCTTTGGCGAACTATAAGGCAATGCGCCAACGTTTAGCGCTAAACGTTTTGCATCGTGCAGAAAAAATCCGCCTTCAAAAGCCAGTTCATGCCGCCTTTCGGCTAAAACATCTGCAATGGTAACCGTTGCCAAATCGCCCAAACCGGCGCGGTTACGGATAGCGTTCACATCGTTTTTGGGGGTATCGCCTGTAGCTGTGCTTAAGCGAAGGTTGCCCTCGGCCCGTATCAAATACATTTCTGCAAGCCGCACTACACGCACGTTACCGTACAGGTTATCAAATTTACTTACGCGCAAGATGTCGTCACTATCTAAATTGTATACATTTAAGCGCTCATCCCCGGTTTCAAACTCTTCTAAAAAACTGTCTCTGATAATAATATCGCCCCTGCCACCGTTGTCAGCAGATGCATAATACGTATTAAGCGAGTTATTGCCCTGCTGAGCGGTAACTTGTAAAGAAAAAATATCTTCAGAAGTATCATCTACATGGCCCCCGGTATTAGGAAATTCAGCAGAATAAGGTTTAACCAAGGTATAATCGCCTGATCCCAGAACTTTATCCGCCTCGATAACCGCATTAACATAATCACCCTTTTGCAGGTAAAGCCTGGCCAATATTGCTGAAGCCTGCGATGGTTTATCCATAGTAGCTTCCGCGTCCTTTAAATCAGTTATTGCTTGCTGGTAAACTTGCTCAACAGTTGCCCGGGATACTTTTGAAGACTCATCTACAACCTTTGTGGGCGTCAATACAATTGGCACACCCAAATTTACAGTTGGGCTGCCATCATTGTATGATTTTCCAAAAAGCCTTACCAGATCAAAATAAACCAAACCGCGTAAAAACTTTGCCTGGCCTGAAATATCTGCGCGGATATCCTCATCAGCTTTTTCAATATTAGCCAATACATTGTTTGTTTGATTTATTACCTCATAAGCGTCGAGCCATAATGCCGCTATATAAGTATTATCATTAGGGATGGTTTGCCCAACTATCTGGGTTAGTTCCTGGTAGGTACCCTGCCACCTCATTACGCTCTGCGAGGCAAGCAGGTCGGGATATAATTCAACGCCTCCACCATACAGATCTGACTGACCCAGGCGGTTGTAAGCTCCCACCAGCGTTATTTGCACATCTCTTGATGTAAGTATGGCCTGCTCCTGTTCAATTTCCTGATGTGGTTTCAGGTCAAGCTGCTTGTTGCATGCAGTTAACATTAACACAGTGCATATAGCAGTTATATATATTGATCTATTTTTTTTCATCGCTATAGTTTTTATAATATTATAATCCTACGTTCACTCCAAATGTAATGGTACGGGGTTGTGGTGCTGAATAAAAATCAACCCCCAAATTTATATTGCTTGCCTGGTAGTCGGCATTTACTTCGGGGTCCCAGCCTTTATACTTGGTTATCAGGAATAAATTATACGCATTCACGAACACACGTGCGCGTTCCAGCTTAATTTTCGACAAGATGTTTTTAGGGATATTGTAACCAAACATTACTGTTTTACACCTGATATATGAACCGCTTGATAAATACCGGCTTGATGCGTTGGTACCGTTTGAATAAAATAACCGGGGTTCAGGCACATTGGTTATCTGCCCGGGGTGGTCCCAATAGTCCATCTGGTCAACCGTTTGGTTGTCAAACCCATTGCTTGAACTTGCGCTCATATACTGGCCTCCGCCTGCAAATATTTTGTTACCGGCCGCGCCTTGTAACGTAACCGAAAGGTCAAACCCGGCAAATGCAAAGGTATTGGTAAAACCGCCTGTAAATTTTGGCGTAGGGTTACCTAATACCACATTCTGGGCAACGTTATAATCATTAGTTGTACCTCTGTTTAAATTACCGTTAGCATCTTTTGTATTAACATAATACAGTGCATCGCCGTTGTTTGGATCTACTCCCGCGTATTCACGGCCATAAAACACACCAATGGGTTGCCCCTCAATAACGCGGTTTAAATCATTAGTGCCTAAAATTTGCCCTTTAACATCGGTTACAACGTTTTTGTTATATGCCCCGTTAATACTTGTTGTCCACTTAAATTTCCCAACCAATACATCAGCCGACAGGGTGAGCTCTACGCCCTGGTTATATAGCTTCCCTAAATTTTGGGTTTGCGTTGCGATACCGAGGGTGCCGGGTATATTTACATTCAACAGCAGGTCGCGGGTATTTTTGCGGTAATAATCAAACTCGCCTGAGAAGCGGTTGTTGAAGAAACCAAACTCAACGCCAGCATCAATCTGGGCTGTTGTTTCCCATTTAAGGTTTGGGTTAGCAATTTGAAAATAACGTTGGCCGGCCGCGCCGTTATAACCGGCATCTCCCGAAAACAGCCCTAATGCTGAGTAGTTACCCACTTCGGCATTACCTGTTAAACCATAACTCACTTTAAGTTTTAAATTGCTTAAATAATTTGAGTTCTTTAAAAAGTCTTCCTGGCTTAGTATCCATCCGGCAGAAGCGGCCGGGAAAAAGCCATACCTGTTGTTTGCCCCGAATCTTGAAGAGGCGTCAGTTCTGGCACTAACAGATAATAGGTATTTGCTTTTATACGCATAATTTGCCCTTGCAAAATACGATACAAAACTATACTCATTTTGCGTAGAAGAACCTGCCGAGATCACAGCAGCCGATTCGATCTGCTTATATGCATCGGATGGAAACTGCTGCCCTTGTACATCATTACCCACAAAATGGCTGTACTCATAACTCATACCGCCTGTTATATCAAGTGAATGGTCACCAAATGTATTTTTATAGGTAGCATAATTATTTACCGTATAATGAATAATACTGTTGTTGGTATTTTCGCCTGAGCCGTTTTCCTGTGTGGTATTACGAAACGTTAACCTTCCGTAATAGCTATCCTCGTTTTGGTTGGTTTGGTCAACACCGAATTCCGAGCGTATGCTAAGGTGTTTAAGTATTTGCCAGTTAGCATAAATATTCCCCAGGGTTCTGTATATAGTTGTATGGTAATAGGCATTGTCAACATCTAATAAAGGATTATAGTAAAGGGGGTAACTACTTGCCGCCCCAGGCAAACTGCCGCTCAACAAGCCGCTACGCGGATCGATAACGGGGGTAATTGGCGATAAGGCCACAATTTGCATTGGGGTAGAGAACTGGTTATCTGATGATAAACGCTTGTTTAGGCTACTGGTAAAGTTAAGGTTCATTCCCATCTCCAGGTTGTTGAAAACCTTAGTAGTTAAATTCATGCGGCCCGAATATCGTTTTAACGAGTTAGCTATCAGTATACCTTTCTGATCGAGGTACTGGCCGCCTATATAGTAGGTGGTTTTATCATTACCACCGGTTATATTTAAATCATATTGCGACTGCGGGGCATCCTGATAGGCCAATTTCTCCCAGTTAGTATTTACTGCGTTATAATTGGTGCTGCCTGCTGCATAACGGGTAAACCGGCCTTCAACAAAATCTTGTTCATCAGCAATTGCATCTTCAACCGTTGCGTAATCCGGGTCGGTAGGATCCTGGTTAGCAAAATCCAGCTTTCCGGCACCAATAGCTGCACGGCGCAGGATCTGTAAGTATTGATCGGAGTTTAAAAATTGCTTATGCCTTGATGGCTTGCTTGAACCAAACTGTGCAGAAAAGTTAATTTTTGATTTCCCAGCTTTTCCTTTTTTCGTAGTAAGGAGGATAACCCCGTTTGAGGCGCGTGCTCCGTATATAGCCGATGCTGATGCATCTTTTAATATTTCATATGAATCAATGTCATTAAAGTTGATATCCGCCAGCGGGTTACTATCTGCCGATATACCGGAGAGGTTACCCTGGTTAAGAACTATACCATCCAACACAACCAATGGTTGTGTCCCGGCTGATATAGACGCCTGCCCACGTATGCTCACCTTAATACCCTGCCCCAGTTTACCATTATTTGCCTGGATGTTTACACCTGCCGACCGCCCCTGTATGGCTTGTTCAAGGGATGTAACCGGAGTTCCTTCTACTTCTTTGGATGATATAGAAGATATTGACCCGGTAATATTTTGCCGCTTTTGCGTACCGTAGCCTACCACTACAACTTCTGTAAGCTGTTTCGGGTTCACAACCAGTTGGGTGTTTATTACCGTACCATTAATGGGCAATTCGGCATCTTTGTAGCCTATAAATCTAAAAATTAATGATTTGGCATCAACAGGTACGGGTAAACGGTAGCTCCCGTTAACATCTGTTTGTATACCAATAGTAGGCGAACCTTTAACGGCTACTGTTACCCCGGGTAACGCCGAACCGTCTTTCTGATCTGTTACCTTACCTGTCACCACTTTTGTTTGACTGATGGCTACTGTAACTGTAAATAACAACAGAAATAAAAGTAAAATTTTCTTCATAGTCTATGGGTTTTGTGGAAAATGTATATAAGTTCGTAATAAAAATGTTACTAAACAACAAAAGGCATAATAAATTATGCCTTTTGTTGTAAATATTTAATATTAAAGTTAAAAAAGCATCAATATCTGCCCTTTTTCAACCTTATCGCCGGGTTTAATTTTGATAGTTTTTATGGTAACATCAGCCGGGGCTTTAATAATGTTCTCCATCTTCATGGCTTCCAGCACAAAAAGGTTTTCGCCTTTCTTAACTTCTGTGCCTTCTTCAACCAATACTTTTAATACCAGGCCGGGCATAGGGGCTTTTATCTCACTTACCTTAGCGGTCATTAAATTACTCAGTCCCATTTTATCAAGCAGTACATCAAACTTGTCTTTGGCTGCAATAGTATAAATATTGTTGTTCACCTTTATTTCGGCAGTTTTTGCTTCGCGGTTAAAACTTACTACTTCGGCATTGTACGAGCCATTGTCATTTATGATATGGTATAACAGATCATTAAGTTGTTTTACATCGGCATTAATAGTGTTATCGTTCACAAGCAGGCTATCGCCCTTTCTGTCTACTTCAAAATCGTGCTTATTGTTAACCTTTATGTTATACATACTTATTTGGTGAATATATACTGAATTAAATTTGCCCCCATTTTCAAGGCTTTTAAACGCGCTTCCTGCGTATCGCCGGCGTAGGTGCCATAATCTTCCCACCCGTTGCCAAGGTCGCACTCGTAGGTGTAAAAACACACCAGCCTGCCTTTATATATCAGGCCGAAACCTTGCGGGCGTTTGCCATCATGTTCATGAATTTTTGGCAGCCCTGCGGGGAAGCTATATTTTTGGTGATAGATGGCGTAATTAGCTGGTAGTTCCACAAAATCAAGTTCGGGGAATACCTTTTTCATTTGCGGACGGATGAATTTATCGAAACCGTAGTTATCATCGATATGCAGAAACCCTCCCCCTGTTAAATACTTGCGCAAGTTACGTGCTTCCTGGTCGCTGAATATCACGTTACCATGGCCGGTCATAAATATAAAAGGGTAATTATAGATCTGCTCGCTGCCTGCCTCAACCACCTCTTCTTCGGGCTGAAAATTGGTCTTCAGGTTTTCGTTACAAAACTTAATGAGGTTTATTAGTGCGGTGCGGTCGCCGTACCAGTCGCCGCCGCCGTTATATTTAAGCCTGCCCATTTTGTATGATGGCGCGGTAAAGCTGCTGACGCAAAACACAAGGGCTATAAAGGCAGTAAACAAAACGGATCTTCTCACAAAACTATCGGTTTAAAAAATTCACCTCGAAGCATGCTTCGAGCGCGGCCGTTTCGGTACGAAGGCGGCTCTCCCCTAAAGTTATGGCTTTATATCCGTTCTGCAAAGCGGCATCCACTTCGGCAGGGGTAAAATCGCCTTCGGGGCCTATTAGTATTAAATAACGGTTTTGTTTTTCAATAGATTGTGCCATGCTTATTTTTTCGCCTTCATCGCAATGGGCTATAAACTTTTGCCCCCTGAAAGGCTGCTTTAAAAACTGACTCAAAGCAACCGGCCCGTTCAATACCGGGTGATACGCCTTTATAGATTGTTTGATGGCCGATGTAATGATCTTGTTTAAACGCTCGGCCTTGGCCTCTTTCCGCTCCGATCGCTGGCAGATGATGAGTGTTATCTCATCAATACCTATTTCAGTAGCTTTCTCTAAAAACCACTCTACCCTATCCAGGTTTTTTGTTGGCGCTATGGCGATGTGCAGGTAATGGTTGCGTTTATTAAACCCGGTAGTAACCGAATTTATTTGCAGGATGGTGCGTTTTGGATGCGCATCTTTTATTTCGGCTTTGTAAAGGCCGCCTTTGCCATCTATCAGGGTCACTTTATCGCCAACGGTAAGGCGCAATACACGCACGGCATGTTTGCTCTCTTCCTCGCTTAAAAAGTATTGGGCTAACGATGGGTCAATATCGGGGGTGTAAAAAAGCTGCATTTAAATAGGCTGAAAGCTGAAAGCGAAAAGCCTAAAGCTTTTTTAAAACTCATCATTTTATAATTAATGTAAATCTACAGCGTCCTCTTCATTTATCAGCAACTCCAGCTTTACAGATTCAATGTTCTGGTCTGATTTTTTTAGTACCGTGATGTTATAGCCGTTGCTTTCCTTTTGTTCGCCCACGTCTGGTATCTTACCAAAAATATGGCCCAACCATCCTGATACGGTATCAAAGTCGCCGTCTTCGGGCAAGTCATGCGGCAGGTGCTCGTTCACGTCATATATCGGCGCAAGGGCGTTCACCACAAATTCGCGGTCATTCAGTTTTTCAACAATTGGTTTTTCTTCGTCAAACTCGTCCTGTATCTCGCCAACCAATTCTTCAACAATATCTTCCAGGGTAACCATACCTGCTGTACCGCCAAACTCGTCAGATACAATAGCTATCTGGATGCGCTTTTGCTGCAGTTCGGCCATCAAATCATTTATCTTTTTGGTTTCGGGGATAAAATAAGGTTTACGGATTATGTTTTTCAGTATTATCTCCTCGCCACGTGCCAGTAAAGGCAGAATATCTTTAGCGTGTACTATACCTACAATTTTATCTATCACCTCATCAAACACCGGCATCCGCGAGTACCCTTCAGTTATCAATATTTCTAAAAGCACTTCCTTGCTGGTATCAAGTTCAATACCCGATATTTTGGTACGGGGTACCATAATGTTCTTTACCACACGTTCGTTAAAATCAAACACGTTCTGGATCAGTTCATGCTCATTCGAGTCTATAGCGCCGGTTTCCTTACCCTGCTCTAAAAGGTATTGCAACTCTTCGGATGAGTGGTGGGTTTCGCCGCCTTCTAAGGTAGTAATGCCGAATAACTTTAATATGAAATTAGCAAAGCCATTAAGCAGCCATATAAACGGACGGAACACCACAAAGAAAAACCTTAACGGTAATGAAACCGCCAATGTGGTACGCACCGATTTTTGAATAGCTAATGATTTTGGGGCAAGCTCGCCAAATACAATGTGCAGCACGGTTATGGCTACGAACGACAGTACATGGCTGGCTGTTATAAAGCCCGGTGTAAGTGTTATACCTACAGCCATAAAAGCGCGTAACACAATATTGGTTACCACTCCCTCGCCTACAACACCCAGCCCCAGTGACGCTATGGTGATACCCAGTTGGGTAGCTGCCAAATAGCCATCAAGGTTGTGTAATATGCCCCTTGCTACTTTTGCAACCCCGCTGCCTGATTTAGCTTTTATCTCAATTTGTGATCCTCTAACTCTTACCATGGCAAATTCTGCTGCCACAAAAAAGCCATTTAACAATACCAGGAAAATGGTAAGGAAAATATAAAAAGCACTAATTTCGTAATGTTCGGGGTCCATTAATTAAAATTATTGGTTATTGGGGAAAGTAGACTTATATAACTCTAAACTTTCTTGTATTACCTTATGGGCATAGCGTACACCCAGCAAATGCTCGATGGTTACGTTTTTACCTTCAAGTACTTTATAATCGCTAAAAAAGCGTACAATTTCTTTCATAGCATGTGGCGGCAATTCGGCCAAGTCGTTAATGTAATTAACCGACATGTCATTCTTTGCTACCGCGATGATCTTATCATCCTGCTCACCGTTATCAACCATGTGCATAACACCTACTACTTTTGCCTCTATGATAGACATCGGGAAAACATCTATCGAACAAAGTACCAAAATATCCAGCGGGTCATTATCATCACAATAGGTTTGCGGTATAAAGCCATAATTTGCCGGGTACATTACCGACGAGAACAATACACGATCAAGCTTTAAAAGGCCCGATTCTTTATCTATCTCATACTTTGCTTTTGAGCCCTTTGGGATCTCAATTATTGCATTTACTATCTCAGGAATGTTATCGCCCGGTGAAACCTGATGCCAGGGATGTTGTGTGCTCATGTATTCTATATTATATTAATTACTGTTCTTTTGATTTTGCGATCTGTCTTCTCACAAAAGCAATAATCAGCGGAATTGTTGTAATAATTATCAAACCAAGTACAATGTACTGCAGATAATCTTTTAAATTGGGGAAGCGCCTGCCTAAAAAATAACCGGCTAAGGTTAGTGTTGTTACCCAGGCCACGCTGCCTACAATATTGTAAACGGTAAACTTTTTAAGGTCAACCCGTACAATACCTGCAAATATAGGGGCAAAAGTCCTAACTATAGGGAAAAATCTTCCTAAAATCAGTGCCATGCCGCCATATTTCGCATAAAACTCTTCAGCAACGGTTATATAACGCTTTTTAAAAAAGAAGGAATCGTTTTTACTGAATAGCACCGGCCCCGTTCGGTAGCCAAACCAATAGCCCGTATAATTACCTAAAATACCCGCTGCTATCAGCGAAAGCACAAGCGTATAAATAGGAACGTGGATTATCCCCGCGGCACTTAACAAGCCAGCCAGGAACAGCAAATAATCGCCCGGTAAAAAAAATCCGAAAAATAACCCGGTTTCGGCAAACACCACAATAAGCAACAGGTAAAACCCACCACTGCTTAAAATAGACTGTGCGTCGGTTAAATTTTGAAGGTATTCCCAAAAGTTTTCCATTAACTATATCCGTAAAACTACAAATATTAAATGAAATTGTAGTTACGCCCTTTATTAAATAAGGGTGGATATCAATGCAGGGTAAACACCAATAACGATAGTTACGATTGCCGAGAAGCCCAAAACAAACTTGTAGTAAGCCGGCACTTCAACTTCAGCACGTTCTGCACTGCGGAAATACATGGCAATAATAATGCGGAAATAATAAAATATACTGATGATGGCGTTTACCACCGCAATAATTACCAGCCACACATTATAGTGTGCCAACGCCCCACTGAACATGAAGAATTTACCAATAAAGCCCGCTGTAAGCGGTATACCGGCTAATGATAGCATACTGATAGTGAGTACCAATGCCAGGAATGGGTTGTTTTTTGCCAGGCCGTTAAAGCCTTCAAAATTGTCACTGCCGCTTTGCTGCCTTACCAATATTAACCCGCCAAATGCGATGATAGATGCGATTGAGTAAGCCGTAGCATAAACAAATATGGAATTTGCAGAACCCGCGCCTAATGCTACAATAGCAAATAACAAATAGCCTGCGTGCGATATGCTGGAGAAAGCCATCATACGTTTAAAGCTTTGCTGGTACAGTGCAGTTATGTTACCGATAAACAGCGTGATGATGGTGATAACCAGTAATACCGGCGTCCAAAAATCAGCGATTGATGAAAAGCAGGCCGAGAATAAACGCAGGAATGCCGCGAAGCCCGCCACTTTAACCACTGTCGACATGAACAGGGTGATCAGTGAAGGCGCACCTTCGTAAACATCCGGTGTCCAGAAATGGAATGGCGCGGCACCAACCTTAAAGCAAAGGCCAACGATGATCAGCATGATGCCCGTATAAAACAAAGGGTCGATATTGCGGGGATGGGTAACTACCCAGTCGCGGATAACATCCAGGTCAAACGAACCTGATGCACCATAGATCAGCGTGATACCAAACAACAGGAAGCCTGTTGAAAAAGCACCCATTAAAAAGTATTTTAAAGCCGCCTCGTTTGATGCGAAATCATTTTTACGGATCCCGGCCAGGATATACAAACTAACCGACATGATCTCGATACCGATAAACAGCATGGTTAAGTTATGGTACGATACCATCACAATAATACCCGCCAGCGAGAACAATATAATAGCGTAATACTCGGCTATATGGTTACTTATCTTTTCAAAATATCCTTTAGATAACAGCAGGATGAGTATTGTTGAAACAATGCTTATTACAGAAAATGCTACCGAGAAGTTGTTAAACAACATCATGCCATGATAAATTGGCATTGCGCTGGTATTCCATTGCATAACCGCGGCAGCTAAAGCAGCCAGTAAGCCAACAATAGTTACAGGCAATAAAGCTTTTTGGGCTTTATATAAACCCAGGTACAAAAGCACAATGGGTAAAACAGATATAATTATTAGAGTAATCATTCTTTATAAGTTCTTAATAGCCTGCATTTACAAATTTGGCACTCACGGTATTTACCAAATTGGTAACTGCCGCTTCAGACAGGTGCAATATTGGCTGCGGATAAACACCGATGCCAATGATCAGCACGCAGATAATTCCAAGTACCAGTTTCTCCGAACCGCTTATATCGGCAAATAGTGCCGTTAATTCGTTGGTTTCGCCCTGCATTACATTTTTGTACATGCGCAGCATGTATACTGCGCCAAATATGATGGTTAAACCCGCAACAGCGGCAAACCAAATGTTATAATTAAATACACCTTTCAGCAACAGGAACTCGCCTACAAACCCATTGGTTAACGGCAGGGCTACAGTTCCTAAAACGATGATCAAAAATGCGATTGAGAAATTTGGTGCTACTTTGGCAATACCCCCCATCTGGCTGATGTCGCGGGTTTTTAAGCGGCGGCTGATGATATCCCAGATAAAGAACATACCCACCACGTTAATACCGTGGCTCAGCATCTGTATCATGGCGCCCTGTACGCCTTGTACTGTCCAGGCAAATATACCGGCAGCTATCAAACCAACGTGTGCAATAGATGAATAAGCCACCAGGCGTTTACCATCTTTTTGATTAAAGGCAATAAGCGAAGCATATACAACACCGATTACCGATAATATCATCACCAGGTTTTGCCATTGCAGGAAACCCGCAGGTGCATTTGGTATCAGCCAGCGGATAACCCCGTAAATACCCATTTTTAGCATAATACCCGATAACATCATGGTACCTGCCGATGGCGCTTCGGTATAGGTATCCGGCTGCCAGGTATGGAAAGGGAATAACGGCATTTTAATAGCAAAGGCTATAAAGAATGCCCAGAACACCCAGTTTTGTTGTGTTAAGCTTAAGCTAAGGTCGTAAAACGAGTGAAGGTCATACACCTTACCCGGTGTTTGCAGGTACAGGTAAATAATACCCACCAGCATAAATAACGAACCGGCAAAAGTGTAAATGAAAAACTTAATATTGATGCGGATGCGGTTTTCGCCGCCCCAAAGTGCACAAATAAAGTAAATAGGGATCAGCGCAGCTTCCCAACCTACGTAGAAAAGGAAACCATCCAAAGCTGTAAACACGGTTAACAAACCCGCCTGCATAAACAGGATCAATGCATAAAAAGCCTTCGCGTTTTTATACTCGTGTTTGTACGTAGTTAGTATAATAAGCGGCACAAGTACCGTGGTGAGTAATACCATCACCATACTGATGCCATCAATACCGGCTTTAAAGTAAATGCCCATTTGTGCTATCCAGGGTACATCAATACCATATTGCACAGATGCATCTGGTACAAAACCTGTAAGGAAATACACAACTATCCCAAGCTCAATAAGCGAGAATAACAGGGCCGCGTGTTTGGCTGCCTCGTTCTTAAACAACAGCACCAAAAGGGCTGCTACTACCGGTAAAAAAAGTAAAATGCTAACCGTCATTTTATATGTTAACGCTTAAGCGCCTATTTTAATTAAACTGTACACCAAAATGGCAATAATGCCTACCACCATCATAAATATGTAGAAACCTACATTACCTGTTTGCAACAGGCGCAGGCCTTTACTTGTATCTAAAGCACCTTTACCAAGCCCGTTCACAAAGCCATCAATACCTAATTGCTCTACCACTTTGTAGAAGAATACTGATATAGCATCCAGCGGCTTACGGATCACCTTATCATACAATTCATCAATATAAAATTTATGGTAGGACAGGTTGGCCAAAGCCGGGCGCTCTTCTTCATCAGATACTGGTACGTGGGCTTTGCTAACGTATTTACTATAAGCATAACCCATAGCCAATAGTGCTATCAGTACCGATGTACCCATCAAGATCCATTCGGTGTTATGGCTAAGCTCATGCTCGCCCAATAATTTTGTCGATTGCTCAAACACCGGCGCAAGGTATGCGCCAAGTTCGTGGTGACCGCCTAATACTGCGGGTACGCCTATCATCCCTGCGATGGCCGATAGTATAGCCAGGATGATCAATGGGATGGTCATGTTAGCAGGCGACTCATGCAGGTGGTGTTCCTGCTCATGCGTTCCGCGGAATTTACCCCAAAAGGTAAGGTACATCATCCGGAACATATAGAAAGATGTTAAACCTGCGGTGATAACACCCACTATATAAAACGTTGTGCTATGTGCAAAGGCCGCGGCCAAAATTTCGTCTTTTGAAAAGAAACCCGAGAACGGAGGGATACCCGCAATGGCGATGGTACCTACCAGCATGGTAATGAAGGTAACTTTTATCTTGCCTTTTAAGCCACCCATTTTGCGCATATCCTGCTCATTGCCCATGGCGTGGATAACAGAACCTGCACCCAGGAATAATAATGCTTTAAAGAAAGCGTGTGTTAATACGTGGAAGAAAGCCCCGGTGTAAGCGCCAACGCCTAAACCTAAAAACATATAACCCAACTGCGATACGGTTGAATATGCCAGTACTTTTTTAATATCTGTTTGGGTAAGTGCTATCAATGCTGCAAACGCCGCGGTAGCTAAACCAACAATGGCAATTACTTCCATAGTATCAGGCGCAAGCGTAAACAGGATGTTTGAGCGGGCTATCATATAGATACCTGCGGTAACCATGGTAGCCGCGTGGATCAGTGCCGATACCGGGGTTGGGCCGGCCATCGCATCGGGCAGCCAGGTAAACAAAGGCAACTGTGCCGATTTACCAACCGCGCCAACAAATAGCAACAATGTTATTAATACTATAGGTGCACCGCCGCCTACTACGCTAACCGCCTTAGGGAAGATATCTGCGAAAGCAACGCTGCCAAATGAATTTACTAAAAGGAAGATGCCCAGCAAAAAGCCAAGGTCACCAATACGGTTCATTACAAAGGCTTTCTTGGCAGCATCGGCATAGCTTGGGTTGCTGTACCAGAAACCGATAAGCAGGTATGAGCATAAACCCACGCCTTCCCAGCCGATGAACATTACCACATAGTTGCTACCCATTACCAGCAGCAGCATGAAGAAAACGAACAGGTTTAAGTAAGCAAAGAACTTACCGAAACCTTTATCATCATGCATATAGCCGATAGAGTACAGGTGGATCAGGAAACCTACACCCGTGATGATGAGGAGCATAATAGAGCTTAGCTGATCTACCAAAAATGCGAACGGGATATGGAAACTGCCAACGCTTATCCAATCGAACACGGTTACGTTGATAGGTACGCCCGATTGTTTTATCTGGAAGAATGTAGCCACACTTAAGCCAAATGCAACCAATACCAGTAAACTACCGATAGCACCGATAATACCTTTAGACAGGGTGTTACGCCCAAGTCCGTTTATAATAAAACCGGCTAAGGGTAGTACAGGAATAAGCCAGATCAAATTGTCCATTTATGTTGTTATTTCTTACGTCGTATGCCTATCAGGAGATTGCTTCGTTCCTCGCAATGACGCTTTGTTTTTAGTTCATTATAAATCCGAAATCGAATATTTAAAATTCGAAATCAGCTTACCACTTCAACCTGTTCAATACGTTAATATCGATTGAATTGGTGTTGCGGTATATCATTACTATAATAGCCAGGCCTACTGCAACTTCTGCTGCAGCCAATGCCATAATAAAAAACACAAAAACCTGTCCGGCTGCATCGCCACGATAAACCGAGAATGCGGTAAGCAACAGGTTAACCGAGTTAAGCATCAGCTCAACCGACATGAATATTACGATAGCGTTACGACGCAACAAAACGCCCATTACGCCTATCGAAAATATGATAGCGCTTAATAAAATGTAATGGTTAAGCGGCACCGCTTGAATGGTATGGGTTAAACTTTCCATCAGATGGTTGCTTTAGTTTCTTTATCTTTTGTAGCCAATAGCACCGCGCCAACCATTGCTGATAACAGCAATACCGACGATACCTCAAACGGCAATAAAAACTCGTTGAATAATACTTTACCCAGGTTTTTTACCAGGCCAAGCTCGGGGTTCTTTAACACTACCGGATCTGACACTCCTAAGGATTTTAATGACGATACCAGCGCTACCGCCAGTATACCACCGCCAAATACCGCGGCTATCTTCACCATAAATGGTTTAACCGGCTCGCTTTCCTTATTCAGGTTTATCAGCATCAGCGTATATAAAAACAGTACCAGTATAGCACCCATGTAAACAATAAAGTTTACGATGGCCAAAAACTGGGCATTCATTAGTATATAGTGAATGGTGAAAGTAAAAAAGGTAAGTATAAGGTACAGTATGCTATGCACCGGGTTTTTTGCAGAAATAACCAGTATTGAAAAGAATATGGATAAAAACGCGATGAAGTAAAATGTACTCATGTTTATATTTTACAAAATACTTTTGCCCTACTAAAAAGAGTTGGGCAAAGGTATAAAACTTTGGTTATTGATTTAAAGGTGCCTCTACTAATTTGTCTTTCCCGTATATAAAATCTTTCCTCAGGTAATCCGAAGGAACGATGTCGCCATCCAGGTATATCGCTTCTTTAGGGCAGGCCTCTTCGCATAAACCACAAAAAATGCAGCGCAGCATGTTTATCTCGTAAACGGCTGCGTATTTTTCTTCGCGGTATAAATTCTCTTCGCCTTTCTGGCGCTCGGCAGCCTGCATGGTAATAGCCTCTGCCGGGCACGATAGTGCGCAAAGGCCGCAGGCAGTACAACGCTCAGCACCATTTTCATCACGTTTTAGCGAGTGCATCCCACGGAAGTTTTCAGAAAACTCTCGCTTTTGCTCGGGGTACTGTATAGTAACCGGTTTTTTGAAGAAGTGCTTCATTGTAATGGCCAGGCCGCTTACAATAGCAGGCAGGTAAGCACGCTCTAAAAAGTTGAGCGGTTTAACTGTTAGTTGTTTCTTTTTATTACTTAATGATTCCATTTACTACCTCTCAAACTAATTAAGTAAAGTGATTACTACACCGGTAACAACAATATTTGCTATAGCCAATGGTATCAATATTTTCCATCCCAGGTCCATCAACTGATCGTAACGGAAACGCGGGATTGTCCAGCGTACCCACATAAAGAAGAAGATGAACAGGAATATTTTTGCAAAGAATACCGCCGTGCCAATAAGCGGGCCTGCAATAGGGCCAACATGCGCCGCAACCCAATCCATACCCGGGTAATTGTAACCACCAAAATATAAGGTAGCCATTACTGCCGATGAGATGAACATGTTAATATATTCGGCAAACAGGTAAAAACCCAGTTTCATTGACGAGTATTCGGTGTGATAACCACCAACCAGTTCGGTTTCGCACTCGGGTAAATCAAACGGTGTACGGTTGGTTTCGGCAAAAGCACAGATCAGAAACAGGATAAACCCTACCGGCTGGTAAAGCACATTCCAGTGCCAGCCGTGTTGCTGTTGGGCAATTTCGCCAAGGCTTAAAGTACCGGTAACCAATAACAGGGCGATGATTGAAAGCCCCATTGAAATTTCGTAGCTGATGTTTTGTGATGCCGCGCGGATAGCGCCCAATAAAGAGTATTTATTGTTTGATGCCCAGCCACCTATCATTACACCGTATACACCCAGCGATACCACGCCGAAAATGTACAGGATGCCTACGTTAATATCTGTAACCTGCAACGGGATAACCTTGCCGCCTATCACCATGTTTTGACCCCATGGTATAACTGCCGAACCGATACATGCGGTAAGGATAGCTAACGAAGGGCCAACGATGAACAGGAATGGTGTTGCGTTGGTTGGGATGATCTCTTCTTTCAAAAACATCTTGCCACCATCGGCCAGTGGTTGTAAAATACCCCACGGACCTGCGCGGTTAGGCCCAACCCTATCCTGAAAAAATGCCGCTATTTTACGCTCGGCATAGGTAGAATACATGGCTATTACCAGGCTTATCAGGAATATAATAATGATGAGGCCAAATTTTATGGCAATGTCTGCTAATTCCATTACAGGCGTGTCTCCCTTTCAAATTGTTCTTTATTCGCTTCTATCAATACCGGGTTGGTTTTTACAACCGGCAGTGGGTGCAGCGTATCATAGTGGTTTGAGCTGATAACAGATTTATGCGATACTTTACGCGGACCTTCTATCACCCAGTCACTGGTTTTCTTTTTATCAAAACGGCAAGTGTTGCAAATAAACTCTTCTGCCTCGCCGTACTCATCTTTACGTGCAGTTACACGGATAACATCCTCGCCTTTGTACCATAAGGTAACTTTACCGCAACATTTAGGGTTCTCGCATTCGCGATGAGCCTCAACTGGTTTGGTAAACCAAACGCGGTTTTTAAATCGGAAGGTTTTATCGGTTAACGCGCCTACAGGGCAAACATCAATTACGTTTCCTGAAAAATCGTTATCGACAGCCTTTTGGATGTAGGTTGAAATTTCTGAATGATCGCCGCGGTTCAGGATCCCGTGGATACGGTGATCGGTTATCTGGTCGGCAACAAAAACACAACGGTAGCACAGGATGCAGCGCGTCATGTGCAGCTGGATTTTATCGCCAATATCAATCTTCTCGAATGTACGGCGGTCAAACTCGTAACGGGTTTTAGCAGCGCCGTGCTCATAGCCAAGATCTTGTAAATGGCACTCGCCAGCCTGGTCGCAAACAGGGCAATCCAGCGGGTGGTTGATCAATAACATCTCTACCACACCCTTGCGTGCCTCAATAACCTCCGGCGAAGTAATGTTTTTTACTTCCATACCATCCATTACCGTGGTGCGGCAGCTGGCTACCAGCTTGGGCATAGGGCGCGGGTCTTTTTCAGAACCCTTGGTTACCTGTACCAAACAGGTACGGCATTTACCACCGCTGTCTTTCAGCTTTGAGTAATAGCACATAGCCGGCGGGACAATGTCACCACCTATCATCCTTGCGGCGTTCAGGATGGTTGTCCCGGCTTCTACTTCAATAGGAAATCCGTCTATTGTTACTTTCATTGACTTTCGTCTTTATTATCGTTTCCGTCATTGCGAGCGATAGCGTGGCAATCTTCGACACGCTTGTCGCAAACTTTTCTATCGAGGATTGCTTCGTTCCTCGCAATGACGCTTTGTTATTCTTATCTTAACTCGCTGCCTCTTCCAATTTAGGAAGCGGATCTGCATAATGTGCAATCCCGAAATTACGGGTTGTTGCTTCATGCGGATGCGTTACATGCCATTCAAACTCATCCCTGAAGTGGCGGATAGCACTGGCTACAGGCCATGCTGCTGCATCACCCAGCGGACAAATCGTATTACCTTCAATTTTTTTGGATACATCAACCAACAGGTCCATGTCGCTCATTTTTCCATGCCCGTATTCCAGGCGGTGTAAAACTTTCTCCATCCAGCCGGTACCTTCACGGCAAGGCGAACATTGTCCGCAGCTTTCATGGTGATAGAACCTTGCAAAGTTCCAGGTATTTCTAACAATACACTGGTCTTCATCATAGGCGATAAAACCACCTGATCCCATCATGGTACCGCTAACAAAACCACCATCGGCTAATGATTCGTAGCTCATCAGGCGTGGTTCGTTATTTATGGTTTTCATGAACAGGTTAGCCGGTAAGATCGGCACGGATGAACCACCTGCAACAACCGCTTTTAGGCGTTTGCCGTTGGCGATACCACCGCAATATTCGTCGCTGTATAAAAATTCTTCAACCGGCAGGCCAAGGTCAATTTCGTAAACACCCGGTTTTTTCAGGTTACCACCTGCCGAGATCAATTTTGTGCCTGTACTACGGCCAATACCAACTTTTGCGTACTCGTCGCCACCTTCGTTGATGATAGGCACAACAGCTGCTATAGATTCCACATTGTTTACCACCGTTGGGCAGCCATACAAACCAGCAATAGCCGGGAACGGAGGTTTTATCCTCGGGTTACCGCGTTTACCTTCAAGCGATTCTAACAAAGCGGTTTCTTCGCCGCAGATGTAAGCGCCACCACCCGGTTGTACGTAAAGCTCCAGATCGTAACCCGTGCCTAAAATATTTTTACCCAAAAAGCCCTTTGCTTTTGCTTCGGCAATGGCTTTTTCAAGGATGCGGATCTGCGGCATCATTTCGCCGCGTACGTATATGAATGATGTTTTTGCACCCAGCGCAAAGCTGGCTACTATCATACCCTCAATTAATAAGTGAGGGATGTAGGTCATCAAATAACGGTCTTTAAAAGTACCGGGTTCAGATTCATCGGCGTTACAAACCAGGTAACGGGCAACCCCCTCTGGTTTGGCCAGAAAGCTCCATTTCATCCCGGTAGGGAAACCTGCGCCACCACGGCCGCGCAAGCCCGATTTCTTAACCTCTTCCACTACTTCATCAGGGGTAAGGGTTTTCAGGGCTTTTTCAACAGCTGCGTAACCACCTTTTGAGCGGTAAACATCAAATGTGTTGATGCCAGGTACGTTTATATGTTCTAAAAGTAATTTACGTGCCATTAGTTGTTCGCCTTTCCTTTTAGGTCACCAATCAGTTTGTCTACAGATTCGGTGGTTAAGTTCTCGTAAAAAGTGTACTCGGGGCCAATTTGCAGCACAGGGCCATAGCCGCAGGCAGCAAGGCATTCAACACCTCTCCAGCTAAATAAGCCATCGGGGGTAACATCACCCTCTTTAACACCAAGCGTTTTTTCTATATGCTCCATTATTGGGGTTGCACCAACAATTTCGCAGGGGCCGGTACGGCAAACTTCAAGCATGTACTTGCCCTGCGGCTTTAAAAAGTACATGGTATAAAACGATGCCACCTCATAAACCTCTATCGGCTGGATAGAAAGATATTCGGCAACTTTATCCATTGCGGGTGCGCTTACCCAGCCAAACTCGGCCTGTACCAAATGCAGTATAGGCAGCAAGGCCGATTTTTGTTTCCCTTCGGGGTAACGGCTCACCACATCAGCAAATTTGCTGAGCAATTCCGGCGAAAATGTTACCGGTGTATTGGTATCCTGTACACTAAGCATCTAACTCTCCGGCTATAACGTTTAAACTACTCATGTTAATAATAGCATCAGATAATAACATCCCCTGGCTCATTGGCGCGTACATCTGATAGTTGATAAAGCTTGGCCTGCGGAAATGCAAACGGTATGGCGAGCGGCCACCATCGTTAACCAAGTAAAATCCTAACTCACCATTTGCACCTTCAACCGCGTGGTAAACCTCCGCATTGGGGGTATCTACCTCGCCCATCACTATTTTAAAGTGATAGATCAAAGCTTCCATGTTATTATATACTTCCTCTTTTGGAGGCAGGTAAAACGCCGGCACATCCGCGTGGAATATATCCGACGGTTCTTTTTCTATCTTGTTCAGCGCCTGCTCAATAATGCGCAGGCTCTGCCACATTTCTTCGTTACGTACCAAAAAGCGGTTGTAAACGTCGCCGTTCTCGCCAACAGGTACTTCAAAATCAAAATCTTCGTATGATGAATACGGCTCCATGGCCCTTACATCATAATCAACACCGGTTGCACGTAATATTGGGCCGCTCCAGCTGTAGCTTAAAGCTTGTTCTTTTGTAACTGCTGCTACATCCCTTGTACGGTCAACAAATATACGGTTGCGGTTAAACAGGGCTTCAAACTCGCGCAATACCGGCGGGAACCTCACCAAAAACTTTTTGATCTTGGCGAATGCGATATGGTTAAAGTTACGCTCGAAACCGCCAATGCGGCCAATGTTTGTTGTTAAGCGCGAGCCGCAGATCTCTTCATAAATTTCGTAGATCTCTTCGCGGTGCTCCATCATGTAAAGGAAACCCGTGAAAGCGCCGGTATCAACACCCAATACACCGTTACACACAATATGATCTGCTATACGGGCCAGCTCCATGATAATTACACGCATGTAATCAACACGTTTTGGCATTTGTATGTTCAGCATCTTTTCAACCGTCATGTGCCAGCCCATGTTGTTTATGGGCGACGAGCAATAGTTCAGGCGGTCGGTAAGTGGTGTTATCTGGTAAAAGGGGCGGTGTTCGGCAATTTTTTCGAATGCGCGGTGAATGTAGCCTATGGTTGATACGCCGCTAACAATACGTTCGCCGTCCATCTGCAAAACATTCTGGAACACACCATGCGTTGCAGGGTGCGTTGGCCCCAGGTTGAGCGTGGAATACTCGGTCTGCGGATCGTTGTCGGTATATACTGGGTGATTCTGCATGTATGTTATCTCCCGAAAAAGTAATCTTTTTTATCAATACGGTTTGGATCTTCCAGCGGGAATTCCTTCCTCATCGGGAATACCGTCATGTCATCAACATTCAGTATCCGGCGCAGGTCGGGGTGCCCGTCAAATATCACCCCGTAAAAATCGTATGTTTCACGCTCCATCCAGTTGGCGCCATCCCATAGGGTTGTAGCTGTCGGGATGTGCAGGTCTTCTAAAGTAAGGTAAACCTTAATGCGGATACGTGTATTGGTAGTTAAGCTGTGCAGGTGATATATTACACCTATTTGCTTTTCCTGTTCGGGGTAATGGATGGCAGTAATATCTGTTAAATAGATGAACTGTAGAGCCGCATCTGTTTTCAGATAAGCAAGTACATCGTGTATCAGCTCTTTACTGGTTTCAACAGTAAGCAGGCCATAATCGGCACCGGTTTGGGTAACCTGGCCGGCAAATTTATCCGTCAGCTTTTGTACAAGCTCTTCGTTTGGTATTTTGCCCATTATTGAATTCCGTATTTAGCCAGTAATTCCTGATACTTCGGTTCATTGCGCCTGCGCAATGTTTCGGTACGTACCAATTCCTGTATTGCCATAAAACCATCAATAATTGCCTCGGGGCGTGGCGGGCAGCCGGGTACATAAACATCAACAGGGATAACCTCATCAATACCCTGCAAAACAGAATATGTATCAAATATACCACCGCTTGATGCGCAGGCACCAACAGCCATTACCCAACGGGGCTCGGCCATTTGCAGGTAAACCTGGCGCAAAACCGGACCCATTTTTTTAGATATAGTGCCCATTACCATCAACAGATCGGCCTGGCGTGGCGAAAAGCTTAAACGCTCAGCACCAAACCTGCTCAGATCGTAATGCGAACCCATGGTAGCCATAAATTCGATACCACAGCATGAAGTTGCAAATGGCAGTGGCCATAATGAATTTGCACGAGCTACGCCTATTGCCTTATCAAGCGATGTGGCAAAAAACCCAACTCCTTCTACACCGGCCGGAGCATCAACTATTTGAATATCACTCATTATATAAAGCTAAAAGCATAATGCACAAAGCCGAAAGCTAAAAAAATTGACTATCAGCTACTTTGCTATGTTTACTTGAACTTAATTAATATATTCAATACAATTCTTATCAAATAAAATTAACTCATCGGTTAAAACCGATAGGCAAATTTACAATAAATACGTTGTAACAAATACACTATGAAGGTTTCTGAAATATATTTAGAATCAATCTAAACTAATCCCAGTTTAAAGCGCCTTTTTTGATGATGTAGATAAAACCTGCAAGCAGCGTAGCCATAAAGATAAACATCTCTATCATGCCGTCTCTGCCCAGATCGCGGAAGTTTACCGCCCACGGGTACATAAAAATCACCTCCACATCAAACAACACAAAAAGTATTGCCACCAGGAAGTATTTAATTGACATTGGCGTTCGGGCGTTACCAATAACCTCAATACCCGACTCGAACGGGGTGAGCTTATCTTTTGTTACGCGTTTAGGGCCTATTTTGTGGGTTACAAACATGGTTGTAACAACAAACCCCAGGGCTACCAGCATCTGGAATATGATTGGCAAATAATTAACCGGTAAACTTTGTAATTCCATGCTGCAAATATACAAATGAGCGCATAATAAAAAAGCCCCTTTTTTGAAGGGAAATCTATTAACCTGTTATTTAGACAGCATCTGCATAATTATCCATTCTGTTCATTTTCAGAAATTTGATAATAGTTTCAAAAATATTCTCCAACTTGTATAAAAGGAGCATGCACTTTAATAATATATGCCGCCTAAATGCATGAGCGTAATCATGTTAAACCAATTAACCTTTATTTATGAAAAAGTTTAACAGACTTAGTAGAGAAGAGATGAAAAGTGTAACTGGTGGATTAAGGCCAAAGAATGATGAATGTTCATCAATTGATGGACCTTGCTCAATGGGAACATGCCCAGATGCTTGCGAGTGCGTTATTCCTGCTTTTGACCACAGCCGGTCACATTGCGAATCACGATATGTTGAGGTACCAGAACCTTCATAAAATAAAAAGCCCCTTTAAAAAAGGGGCTTTTTATTTTATTTTATAAGCTTAAAGGTTATTTACCTCGTCCTGCTGCTCCACTTTTTCGGGAGAAGAACGCAACCACCTGCTTATTAGTCGGATCAAGCTCTTTTGCTTTATTATAAAAATCCGTAGCTTTTGCTATGTCTTTTTCTTTATACTCCGCAAAGATAGCTAAGTAAACATATGCACTCGCCAAATTCTTTTTATCTGTCTCTTGAACACCTTTAGTTGTTACTGCTTGAATGTAACGTTCATAATATGGCTTTGCAAGACCTTTTATATTATTTCTATCAGCATCTTTAGCATCATAAACATATGCCCTGAACAATATTACTGCAGGTACCGGAGCCGATGCTTTCTGCTCAATATGGCTAAATGCAGAATCCGCTTTTGCTAATAACATAGTATCTGGTTTTGCTGCATCGAAAGCAAAATAGTAACTCATACCTTCGCTTAAATAAGTGTTCAAGGTCCCTTTACTAGATTTCGATAAATATGTATGGAAAGCATCACCAGCCTCAGCATATTTTTTCTGCCCATAAAGCGTTTTAGCAATTTCACCATAAGCATCTACTTGGGTAGTATCTAAGGTTAATGCTTTACGCAATGAACCAACACCTAATGAATCTTGCTTTGAAGCGATCTGTATACGCCCCAAGTACATGTAATCACGTGGAATAATACGTTTTGGATCTGCCTTTGTTATCCAGGTATTCATGGCTGTTAACGCAGCAGGATAATCTTTGTTCTCGTATGCAGCATACGCCAGGTAACGGTAAACTTTTAGGTTACCATTAGCAGCGCTTGATAATGCAGCAGCTTCTGTTTGTAAGGTTTTAAAATCACCAGAAAGTAACAAGAAGTCGGCATAACGCATGCGTGATTCAACAGAAAGATCTGTTAGCGACAGGTATTTTTTATACTGGTCTGTTGCTTCCTTGATTTTAGCAGATGCCATTTTAGGATCGGCAAATGCCCAGCGCACATCTGTTTCTGCCCACTCGCGGTAAGCAGGGCCGTAGTTAGGGTCGATAGCTAAAGCCGCTTTAAACTCAGTTTCTGAGCTTTCAAAGTTGTTAGCATATTTCCAGATAACACCGGTTGCTACTTTAGCATGTGCCGCTTTTGGGTCGATATCCAAAGCTGCCTGGTAGTTACCCAGGGCTTCGGTATTTTTGCTTTGCGTACGTAAAGCATCACCTAAAGCAACCAATATCTCGGCATCTTTAGGGTTAACAGTTTTACCTTTTGTTAATACCGCTATAGCAGCGTTTGCATCTGCCGCAGGTACTTTACCATCAACATCATTTAACAGGTAAGCTTCGCCCACATATAAATATGGTTTGCTGTCTTTACCGGCTAAAGATACCGCCTGGTTAAAGTTGGTAGTAGCGGTTGCCCTGTCTTTATCAACAAAAGCTGCCGCGCCTAAACCTGCATAGTTTAAGGCCGATTTTGGGTTTACAGCAATACCTTTTTGAAACACTGCTTTTGCAGAATCCGGGTATTCCTGCAGGATATACACCCAACCCAGATAAAAGAAGTTTTCATCCTTAGTAGCCTGGGTTACCGTTAAATTTTTAAGCATCGATTTAGCTTTCTGAAATTGCTCTGCATCAATCGCTTTCTTGGCATCGGCTAAACTCTGCGCGAAAACCGATGACGAGCCTACAAGGGTCAGAGCCAGTACTATCTTACTTATCTTACTGATCATTTTCATCTTAGTTTCTAAATTATGTATAGTTAGTGTGTTATGTTTATTTCCCTCGAAGGGATAGAATCAGGTAATAAGCCCGATTTTAGTATTATTCTTTGTCCGCGTTCGCTGGCTAAAAATGATGCAAAGCCTGCGGCTAATCCTTTTCTGCCTGTACAGTCTATTACATATAACGACCTGCTTAACGGATACGTATGTTGGACAAGCGTTGTCTGCGAAGGTTTAAAGTATTCGTTAGGGCTGGTTTTGCTGTCCTCGTCCTTAACACCTACAATCTTAACCTTGTCAACAGCCCCGGCATAGTCCTTATCCGGGTCGTTTAGCCAGTTAAAGCCGGTTATGCCTATTGCATCGGGGTGCGTGCTTACGTACCTTATAACCTCTTTACTTGAGCTTAACGCATAAATGTTTTTTTGCTTAAACTCTTTGCTTCCTGTTAAGGTCTTCAAATACCTTACCAAACTTGAGTTGGGGTTGTCAAATACAATATTTTTATTGGTTTTTGACTGCCCTTTCAGCATCTTTTTAATTTCGCTTAGCGAAATTGTGGTATCGTTCGATGCCTGGTTTACAATAAGCGCTACCGCATCTATTGCAAATTTATTCACATCGGCAACCAGTGCGCGCCTTTTTAGTACGCCAAGCTCGGCTGTATCTAAATTACGCGATAGTATAATTAACCTTGTTTTATCGTTCATTAAACTATTTACAACCTCGGCTTCCGGTTTGTAAGTAATTACCGGTTTAGCTTCAGGATAAATAGCCTTAAAAACATACAGCTCTTCATCTATTATAGGCGAAAACGATTCATCGCCCACAAAATTTGCCGTGCCCGATGTAAAACCATCAAGCGGTTCCTTTTTTTTAGTGTTTTGCTGGCAGCTTTGTAAAGCCGCTAAAACAGTAACCCCTAATAACAACTGTTTAAACTTCATTTTCATTAGGGTCCTTCCTTAAATAACGCGCAAAGCGTAAAACTGCATAAACTATTACCACACAACCAAATATGGTTTTTTGCGGCTTTGGTAATTGCCCCAGGAAACTATCCCAGAATATAATGAGCAGGCCAAATACCAACAGGCCAATAAATGCAGTAACTCCTAAAATAAGCAAAAACCGCCTTTTGGGCGATTTTTGCTTCTCATTGTTATTTGATAACATTAATTTTTATTCTTGCGCCAAAGCGAAAGCTACTGGTACACTGTATTGTACACGTACCGGGCGACCGTTTTGAATACCTGGTTTCCATTTCGGAGACGCTTTTAAAGCGCGCATTGCTTCTTCATCGCAACCGCTGCCAATACCTCTAACAACTTTAATGTCTGTTAAAGAACCGTCTCTTTCAACAACGAACTGTACAATTACACGTCCCTGTACGTTGTTTTCCCTTGCAATAGCAGGGTAATGGATTGCCTTTGAAAGGTATTTGTTAAAGCCTGACTCACCACCCGGGAAGGTTGGCACTTGCTCAACCGCCGTGAAGATCTGGTTAGGGTTTTCTTCAACTACCTGTTTAACATCGGCGTTACCTACCGGCTCATCAATTGTGATAGCAGCGTTAGGGTCACCTTTCTGGTCTTTAGGACCCGGATCGGCAACTTCCAACTCTTTTACGGTTGGCGGTTCTTTTTCACGCACCTCGTTATCTGGTTTTACAACCGGAGGTGGGAAACGTACCTGATCTACCTTTGGTTTAGGTGGTTCAGGTGGCGGTGGCGGTGGTTTTACTTCTTCGTTCACCGGCGGTGGTGGTAAAACCACTTCGGTTACTTTTACTTTCTCATCAGCCTTGGGTATAAACCCATCTATTGCATTGAGTATTGTTTTAAAGGATATAAGTAAAACAAATGCTGCTACACCAATTAAAAGGGCCTTGTTTGTATTACGAGGGTTATCCTTTCTTAATTCGTATGCACCATAATTTTTGTTACGGCCTGCAAAAACAACGTCAATCCATTGCTGGTTAAGTATGTCTAATTTTGATCCAAACATTATCTTATAACGTTAATTTTTTACTTTAATAGTTCTTAATAATTCCCGTCACGTTTAAGCAACTCAACTTCAGCAGGTAAAATATCTACAATCGCGAAAGATTCTATTTTGGTTATCGCCATCTCATCAAGCGCATCAACCAAATTTTTATAGTTTGATTTATCGCTTGGTTTAATTAGTACAACCATATATTTACCTGTACTTGCTTGTATTTCCTTACCTTTTTCGATCAGGGTTTTGCGTAACCCATCCTTGCCGTAATTAATAGTTTCGGGGGCCGATTTACCGGGCTCACCTATAAACCATTCCACTTTATTGTTAGAACCAAGTAGAATAGTCATTGATCGCGAAGCGGCAACGGGTAACTGGTCTTTTTGATTTTCGTCCTTGCGGGGCATGGTCACATCCATCGCTTTCGGTTTAGAAAGCGTGGTGGTCATGATAAAGAACGTGATCAATAAGAAAGCCAAATCCACCATCGCAGTTAAATCTACGCGTGTTGAAGCTTTTTTACTTCTTACTTTCCCGCCCTTTTTACCCCCGCCGGAGGTGTCTAATTCTGCCATTGTATATTATTTTTTAGGTTCGTTTTTAACTGCTGTTATAAAGCTAAACTTATCGATTCTTTGTCTTTGAAAAATACCGATTATCTTTTTGATAGTAGGGTATTCTTCTTTGTTATCCCCTTTAACAGATATCCTTAACGGCTTGTTATGCAATGAGGCAACGGCTTTACGCGATTCGCGTATCCAGTCGGCAAGCTCATTATTGGCCGTAGTATCATTAGGGATACCGGGTTGCTTATACGCTTTACGCTTATCAACATCTAAGTTAAGGAACGCCTGCAGTTGGTTCATAGGCACGCCAAGAACTGGCACACCTGAAAACACTTGCTTCTGCTCCGGGGTAAACTTAATGTTATATTTTTCGCCCATTTGCTCAAGCGTTTGTTTGCGTATATCTGTACCTTCTACCGTATAGAAAACCTTTCCCTGGCCAACGGTCAATAAAAGCACGTTTTCTTCAGGAAGCGGTATTTCCGCAGTTGAAGCCGGTACATCTATAGGTACAGGATCTTCGGTACGGGGTTTTGCTGTTAATATAAAGAAAGTAAGCAACAGGAAAGCTACGTCGCACATGGCGGTCATATCTATAGCAGTGCTCTTCCTTGCAACTTTTACTCTTGGCATATTCTGTTTAATTTAAAATATATAATGTAAAGATAGTTAATTATTGTAATTATCCAAATTATATTCTGTTATAACGGATAAAAGCAAACTATATTTTACAATTATTTATTTTTGTGTGAAGCCGAGAATGTTTGAACGATGCTGAAACCAGTCTCATCGATAGCATAAGTCAGCTTATCAATTTTTGATGTAAATACGTTGTACATAACAATTGATACAGCTGAAGTACCGATACCTAATGCAGTATTGATAAGTGCCTCAGAAATGTGAGTTGAAAGTTCTGATTGGTTTGGAGCACCAGATGCACCCAATGTAGCGAACGCACCGATCATACCGATTACCGTACCTAACAGACCGGTTAATGTACCGATTGATACCAAAGTAGCGATGATAGTTAAGTTTTGCTCTAACATTGGCATTTCCAAAGCGGTTGCTTCTTCAATGTCTTTTTGGATAGCTAATGCTTTCTGATCTACATCCATTGTAGTATCGCCTTCCATTTCGCGGTATTTTTTCAAACCTGATTTGATAACGTTTGCTACAGAACCTTTTTGTTTGTCGCACTCTGCGTTAGCGCCTTCAATGTTGCCAGCGTTAAGGAAAGATTGGATCTTTCTAACGAAAGCGTCTACATTACCTGTACCTGATGCTTTACCAATAACGATAAACCTTTCAATTGAAAAAACGATAACCATTAACAGGTACGACATAATGATAGGTACAATTACCCCACCTTTATGTACAGTACCAAATAAATCGCCCGGGTTTGGATCATTTGCCGGATCACCGCCTTTAAAGTGGCTTGGGTGGCCCAAAATGAAAATGAATATTAAAATTGCCGCAACTATACAGATAGGAATGGTCAAAGTTGCAAATGCGCCTGATGCACTTGAGCTTTCTTTTACTTGAGTAGTTGGTTTTGTTGGTGCGTTTGCCATTACTTTTTAAATTTTAGTTTTCGTTTTGTTTATAATATAAGTTAATAAAAAATGTGTGCTATTTAAGCGAATAACAAAAATAGAATTTAAATGAATTAAAAAAACTTTTTATGTAATTCTTTATAATAATTTAATATACTGCGTATAAAGCGCTGTAAATCGGTGACTACTTAACGCTCTAAAACAGAAAAATTGTCTGTCAGGCAGACAATTTTTTTACAATGAAACCTATTTTTTTTAAGAATAGCAAGTTATAACACATAAAAAGTATGTAACTAAAGTGATATAGTTGCGTCTAACTACACTGCTACAGCTACGTTTGGCCCTGCATTTACTATGTCTGGGGTACTGTAATCAGCATATTTTTCAAAATTCTTAACAAAGGCCAAAGCCAATTGGTTTGCTTTATCTTCATAATTATCTGCATTGGCCCAGGTGTTCCTGGGGTCAAGTATCTCATCAGGCACATTAGGGCAGCTAAGGGGAATAGCTAAATTGAATATAGGATGCTGGTGATATTTAACATTATCGAGCCCCCCGTTTATAGCCGCGGTTATCATGGCGCGGGTGTATGAAAGTTTCATACGCTGGCCAACACCATAAGCGCCGCCTGTCCAGCCAGTGTTTACTAACCATACATTTACCTGGTGCTCTTTTATTTTTTTACCTAACAGTTTGGCATAAGTAACCGGGTGCAGCGGTAAAAACGCTTCGCCAAAGCACGCCGAGAAAGTAGTTACCGGCTCGGTGATCCCCGTTTCGGTACCTGCTATTTTAGCGGTATAGCCAGATATGTAGTGATACATGGCCTGCTCTGGCGTTAGTTTTGATATAGGCGGCAATATCCCAAAGGCATCTGCTGTTAAAAAGAAGATGTTTTTTGGCGATGCACCTATAGATGGTATAATGGCATTGCTAACGTTTGATATAGGGTAAGCTACCCGGGTATTCTCGGTTTTATCTATATTATTATAGTTAACCCTGCGCGTACCGGGTATAAAGTTTACATTCTCTAATAACGCACCATATTTTATAGCATTAAATATCTGCGGCTCTTTCTCGGCTGTAAGGCCCGAGCATTTGGCGTAGCAGCCGCCTTCAAAATTAAATATAGAGTAATCGCTCCAGCCATGCTCATCATCACCTATCAGGCTGCGGTCAGGATCAGCAGACAGTGTGGTTTTCCCGGTACCGGATAATCCGAAGAAAATTGCGGTATCGCCTTTACTGCCGGTATTGGCCGAGCAATGCATAGACAGCACCTGCTTATCGTGCGGTAATATAAAGTTCAATACCGAAAAGATGCCTTTCTTGATCTCGCCGGTATAACCCGTGCCACCTATCAGGATTATTTTTTTGCTGAAGCTGATGATTGAGAAATTCTTTTGGCGGGTGCCGTCAACCTCCGGGTCGGCCATAAAGCCGGGGGCAGCTATGATGGTCCATTCGGGTGTACTATCCGGGTTTACCACCTCCGGGCGGATGAACAAATGATGTACAAACAGGTTCTGATACGCAGTTTCGGTAACTACACGGATATCTATATGGTATTTTTCGTTAGCACAGGCGCATGAGTCGCGCACAAATATTTCCCTCTCCGAAAGGTATTTTGTTACCTTATTATATAATGCGTTAAATTTTGCCCCGTCAAACTTGTAATTGATACTTCCCCACCAAACATTATCGTGGGTAACATGGTCGTCAACAATAAAACGGTCCTTAGGCGAACGGCCGGTAAACTCACCGGTATCAATAGCCAGCGCACCCGAGTCGCTTAAAACGCCTTCGTTTCTTTTTATGGCAGCTTCAACAAGTTGTGCGGGGGTTAATTGGTATAAAATAGCAGGGGCCTTTGCCAGGTTTAGATACCCTAATTGGGGTACCTGGTTAGTGTTGGTTTTCATTAAGAAGATAATTTATAATTGGTTGCCCCAAAATTACCCTTTTAATACACTAACATACAAGTGTTTTACATCATTTATTTACATAATGTACGTTTTACACACTATCTATAATATTGATTATCATTTAGTTATGATGATAATATTTTTTATTTCAATACACTATCCTCCGGCTTTTTTTGCCTTGTAACCATCGGTTTGCAACATGGTTAATACCTTGTCTCTAAAATCGCCCTGCAGTAGTATCTCGCCATCCTTTACCGAGCCGCCTACGCCGCATTTGGTTTTTAGTTTTTTGCCGATGGTTTCCAGGTCGGTATCAGCACCAATAAAACCGCTGATGCGGGTTACCAGTTTGTTGCCTTTTATCCTGTCGAGGTATATTTTTAAGTTTTGCTGTTGCGGCGGCAGGGTTTGCTGTTCGCCCGCGCTCTCCTCCTGGTATTGAAAATCAGGATCGGTAGAATACATAATGCCGGTAAAGTTTTTCTTTGCCATGGGTTATTTTTTATAGGTACTGCCAACAATAACGTGCAGCGCATTTGGCACAACCTCAATATCAATATCCGTACCGGCCACCTGCGGTTCGCCATCCAGGTGAATGGGGCCTTCCTGCTGCCGGGTAATTACAATATGTTTCCCTTTAATGATCTCTACATACTTTGAGCTATCGGCCGTTTTGGTGAACATACGCAAACCCATCTCCGGGAAACGCCATAGCGGGAAAGGCTTGATGATACAAACATCCAGCAAACCATCCTGCACCGATGCGGTAGGTGATACGTGTGCGTTATTGCCATACTGCGATGAATTGGCCATGCTCAGCATAAATGCTTCGCGATCATAAGCAACACCGTCAACTTCTATGTGGTAGTTTTTTGATTTGTAGGTGGATATTTCCTGTATGGACGATTTAAAATAGCTTACAAACCCACGTTTGGTACTGCCATTGGCAAAAACATGACTAATATGGGCATCGAAGCCCATGCCTGCCATATTAAAAAACCATTGCCCATTCATTTTACCGGCATCAATGGTAATGGTGCGGCCGGCATTCATGGTTTTGATAGCGCCTTCGGCATCCATCGGGATGGTTAAAAAGCGCGAAAGGCCATTGCCCGATCCAAACGGGATAACCCCCAAAACGGTATCGGTACCGGCTATAGCCGATGCTATTTCGTTTACCGTGCCGTCGCCGCCAACGGCAACAACAATTTCATACTCGCCTACAGCAGCCTTGGCCAGATCGTGCGCGTGGAAAATACCGGTGGTAAATTCTATATCGTAATCAAAAATAGTTGGGTCGAGGTACTTCTCTACAAGCTCCGGCACACCATCCTTTTTCTTCCCTCCCGATACCGGGTTTATTATAAATAAAGCTTTCCTTTTCAACTATATAGGTTTTCAACGGGCAAAAGTAAATGTATTTTCGGCTTTGTGAAAAATTGTTTTATTTTTGCCACCCGAAAGTGGACTGATTTAATGCCCTCATACGCTGAAGGCTGGATTGCAACCACGTAAAAAAGTGCTAACCCTGCTCCTTTTACAACGTTTCAAAAAAATCTTTACCTTTCGGCTTTAACGTTTATTTAAAAATAATATGCCATACTTATTTACATCGGAATCCGTATCAGAAGGGCATCCGGATAAAGTTGCCGACCAGATATCGGACGCGTTAATTGATAACTTTTTAGCATTCGACCCGGAGTCGAAAGTGGCCTGTGAAACGCTGGTAACAACCGGGCAGGTTATTTTAGCTGGCGAGGTTAAATCAAAAGCTTATTTAGATGTACAAAAAATTGCCCGCGATGTAATAAACCGCATTGGTTATACCAAAGGCGAATATATGTTTGATGGCAGCTCGTGCGGTGTGCTATCTGCCATTCACGAACAATCGCCTGATATTAACCAGGGTGTTGACCGCAAGGCTAAAGAAGAGCAAGGCGCCGGCGACCAGGGTATGATGTTTGGTTATGCCACCATCGAAACTGATAACTATATGCCTTTGGCTTTAGATATTGCCCACGCTTTATTACGAGAGCTGGCTGTTATCCGCCGCGAAAATACCGATATCAAATATCTTCGCCCGGATGCAAAATCGCAGGTTACTTTAGAGTACAGCGATGATAACCAGCCAACCCGTATCGATGCCATCGTGATATCTACCCAACATGATGATTTTGGCGAGGAAGAAGCCATGTTATCAAAAATAAGCAGCGATATCATCAGCATCCTTATCCCTCGTGTTAAGGCTAAATATCCAAAATACGCGCATTTTTTTAATGACAATATTACATATCACATTAACCCAACCGGTAAGTTTGTTATTGGTGGCCCGCATGGCGATACCGGCTTAACCGGCCGTAAGATCATTGTAGATACCTACGGTGGTAAAGGCGCGCACGGTGGAGGTGCTTTCTCTGGTAAAGACCCATCAAAGGTTGACCGCTCTGCTGCTTATGCAACCCGCCATATCGCTAAAAACCTGGTAGCTGCCGGTGTTTGTAACGAGATATTGGTGCAGGTATCGTACGCTATTGGCGTTGCAAAACCAATGGGTATTTATGTAAACACTTACGGCACCGCTAAAGTTGGTTTAAATGATGGCGAGATAGCTAAGAAGGTTGAAGAGATCTTTAACATGACCCCATACGCTATTGAAACCCGCTTTAAACTGCGCAACCCCATATACAGCGAAACCGCTGCTTATGGTCACTTTGGCCGCCCAAATGAGGTTGTTACCAAATCGTTCAACGCGCATGATGGCAGCACCGTAACCCGCGAGGTGGAGCTGTTTACCTGGGAAAAGCTTGATTATGTAGATAAAGTAAAAAGCGCCTTCGGCTTGTAATATTAAAATTGAATATTTTACAAAGGCGCACCGAACAGTGCGCCTTTTTTGTTTAAATAGTAATGACCAAAAATACCGCCCCTCCTTTACTGGTTGCCTTTGCATTTTTCAGCGTATACATTATATGGGGTGCAACCTACCTGGCGGTTATTTACGGGCTAAAAAGTTTCCCGCCGTTTATATTGGTGGGCTTGCGGTACTCAATAGCCGGTATTATACTTTTTGCCTGGTGCAAACTACGGGGAGAGAAACTACCGGAGTGGAAATACCTTTGGCGCCACGCCCTTAGCGGCACCATGATGCTGGTTGGCGGTACCGGCATGATAGCCTGGGCCGAGCAATACATCAGTTCGGGGCAGGCCGCCATACTGGTGGCTACCGAGCCCCTGATATTTTTACTGATCGATCGTAAACGCTGGCCGCAGTATTTTTCAAACAAGTACATCATTACTGGTTTGCTTATTGGCTTTACGGGCATTTACTTTTTTTTGCGATTAGGCGTTGCGGCTACAAGTACATCGGCCATGGCAACAACTGCCAGCGTTGTGGTAATAGTAAGCGCATTGATATGGGTACTGGGGTCGCTTATTACAAAGGATAATAAAGGCCAAAGTTCAACCGTAATGAATGCCTCTATACAGTTACTTGCTGCAGGCCTGGCCAGCGGCATGGTGGTTTTAGGCAAAGGCGAGTACCGGGGCTTCCATTTTACCAATGTAACCGCCGAAGCCTGGGGCGGGTTGATATTCCTGATCGTTATGGGGTCGTTAGTGGCTTATTTATCATTTATATGGCTCATCAGCATAAAACCGCCGGCTATTGTTAGCACCCATACCTATGTAAACCCTGTTGTTGCTGTGTTTTTGGGCTGGCTGATGGTTGATGAACCCGTTAACCACGCGCAACTGGTGTGCCTGGTGGTGATTTTGGCGGGGATATTACTGGTTAACGTGCCCGGGTATTTGAAACGGAAAGAGATTTAGCATCTAACTCCGCGCGTCATTGCGAGGTACGAAGACAACCGACCGCAGGGAGCTCATTAATACCATAATGAAAAATTAAACACATTAATAATCTCCCGATAGGCTTAACCTTCCCGTACATCGCGTCATTTCTTGTAAGAAGTGTGCCACTATAATCATCCGCCCGCTCAATTGCCGCGGAGGGCTGTTACTTTTTGCTTGATCAAAAAGTAACCAAAAAATCAAGACAGAAAAAAGCTTCTCCCCACAGGCCTTTACCTTTTGGCCCGCTTTTCTGTCAGGCCACCGCTCGTTCATTACCGTGCTAAATCTTGGTAAGCCAAACCCACCTTGTCATCCTGAGCGATAGCGAAGGATCTAATAGCGAACTTGTGCAATCGCCTAAATGCATATCGGCGATTAGATCGCTTCAAATATTCAGCATGACAAAAGGCAACTCGCGTTAGGGATTGCAGCGGATACCGGCCCGCGCCTAAGGCCTGTGCGCGTATGAGCGGAAAGCCCGGCCGAAGGCAACGCCCATCTAATACTTTTTTATCGGGAGATTATTAATGTGTTTAATTTTTCATTATGGTATTAATGAGCTCCCTGCGGTCGGTTGTCTTCGTACCTCGCAATGATGGGGCGAGAATTATTTATTTTCTTGCGCTCGTCTGCAACGAGTGCTTAACATGGTTTGGCGATTGCATCGCAACACGAGGAAAAACAGACAAAACCCCTACCTTTATTCCTATGCAGCACCCTGAAGCAAACCCTTGGAAAATAACATCAGAAAAGGAAATTTACGATAACCCCTGGATAAACGTTACCGAGTACCAGGTGATCAATCCATCGGGCAACCCGGGCATTTACGGGCAGGTACACTATAAAAATATCGCTATAGGTATATTGCCTTTGGACGATGACATGAACACTTACCTGGTGGGCCAGTACCGCTTTACCCTGAACCAATACAGCTGGGAGCTGCCCGAAGGCGGCGGTATCATCGGCGTTGATCCGCTGGAATCCGCGAAGCGCGAGCTACTGGAAGAGACCGGGTTAAAAGCCTCGCACTGGACGGAGATTCAGCGGATGCACCTCTCCAACTCGGTAAGTGATGAGCTTTGCATCCTGTATATTGCCCGCGGCCTGGAACAACATGAGGCCGAGCCCGAGGATACCGAGCAGCTCGTTGTAAAAAAAGTGCCGTTTGAGGACGTTTACAGGATGGTTTGCGGCGGTGAAATAACCGATTCATTAGCGGTAGCGGCGATATTAAAAGCCCGTTTAATGCAGTTAGAGAAGACTTTGTAAATTCCGAATTATCAAATCCTCAAAAAAAATTTAAATTTGCGGCCCTGATGAAGAAGTTTTTTGGCTACATCCTGTCCCCGTTTGCAATTTTAGCATTCTTTTTGTTCCTGGTGATCTTCCACCCGGTACAATGGCTATGCTTAAAGTTGGGTGGTTACACCGCGCATAAGCGTTCTGTAGATATCCTGAACTTTTTTTTGGTACATACGGCCTACATTGTAGGCAACCGTATCACTTTTATTAACAAGCAAAACTTGCCTGTAGGCAGGCCTATTATATTTATTGCCAACCACCAAAGCTTGTTTGATATCCCGCCGATGATCTATTATCTGCGTAAATATCATGCTAAATTTATCTCGAAAGTAGAGCTGACCAAAGGCATCCCATCCATATCGTTTAACTTAAGGCATGGCGGCGGCGCTAATATCGACCGCAAAGACCCGCGCCAATCTATCACCGAACTGGTAAAATTTGCCAACCGGATGAAAGAGAACAACTGGGGGGCGATGATATTCCCGGAGGGGACCCGCTCGCAGGACGGCAAGGTGAAGAAATTCCAGTCGGCAGGTATAGCTACCCTGCTAAAAAAATGCCCTAATGCGCTTTTAGTACCGGTTGCTATTACCGATTCATGGAAGATGATCCGCTACGGATTGTATCCTTTAAATACTTTCACCCCCATGAAATGGGAAGTGCTTGAACCCATTGAACCGGGAACTACTCCTGTTGATGAGTTAGTGCAACAAGTGGAAGACAGGATAAGGGCGAAGGTAGATCCAGAAAACGCCTAAAGTTATGCCCTAACGCCCGTTCAAGCGCCTATGCTTGGAATGATGGACGCTCACGATACCCGGCAGCGTGGACGCTGCCATACATTAAAGTCAAGGTAGACGCTTGACTTGGCAAAAATAGTGGCGTTATTTTGTCAACAGCAAATAAAAACAACTGATTATAAGATACTTATAAATACTCATGGTGTTCACGACAGTGAACGTGAACACTTGACATTCTTTTTAAGGCTTACTCCAGATCGCCCGCCGCAAAAGTATTGCCCTGCTGCAGATCACCCGTTTCAAACCCCTTTTTAAACCAGTACATACGCTGAGCGCTGGTGCCATGGGTAAAACTATCGGGCCGTACTTCGCCCTGGTATTCTTTCTGCAGCCGGTCGTCGCCAATTTGGTGGGCGGCGTTAAGGGCTTCCTCAATATCGCCCGGGTCAAGTACGTTTTTCATCTGCTGCTCGTAATGCGCCCATATACCGGCATAAAAGTCGGCCTGTAACTCCAGCTTCACCGATAGTTTATTATACTCGCTCTCGCTGAGCTGTTGCCTTGCCTGTTCCATTTTAGCTGATAGACCGAGAAGGTCCTGCACATGGTGGCCAACCTCGTGCGCTATTACATAGGCCTGGGCAAAATCGCCGGCTGCACCAAATTTTTGTGAAAGCTCGTTAAAAAACGACAGGTCGAGATATACTTTCTGGTCGCCGGGGCAATAGAACGGTCCGGTTTCGGCACCAGCCTGCCCGCAGGCAGTGTTTACCGCTTCCCGGAAGAAGTGCAGCGTGGGTTCCTGATAGGTTTTACCCATATCGCTGAATAGCTTATTCCAAACATCTTCGGTATCGGCAAAAACAACCTTGGCAAATTTCTTCTCGCGGGTATCGGGTATGGCCTGTTGGTTGTTCTCCTGCGGTGCGCCATTGCCCTGCACCTGGTTTAGCACAGCAGATGGATCTATCCCCGTAAAAAAATAAATAGCTGCCGCTATTATGCCTACCACCCCGCCACCAAGGGCCAGCCCGCGGCCACCGCTTGCACTGCCATCTTCTGTATTACTGCTTTCGCGCCTGCCAAACCATTGCATAGTATTTCCGGATTAATTTAGCTTTTAAACAGCAAGGCCCAAACAATTGTTTGGGCCTTAGCATATCTGATTAAATTGAATTACTTATCCAGCTTAGGGATCCGTGTCGGGGTGTCCTTACCGGATACAATACTGCGCGAGCTTAAAGCAATAGCGCGAATGGTAGCCACAATGTTATTTACATCAAGCGTTGAATATTCATCCTTTACGGTGTGGTAAAACTTATCCGTAGGGATCTGGTCGGTTGAGATAGTATGCGCAGGTACGCCTAATGCCGCCAACGTAGCGTTATCGCTGCGGTAAAACAGGTTTTGCTCGGGGTATGGATCCGGGTAAAACTTAAAGGCTGTGCCTTCCAGGTTTTTTTGCAGGATAGGCCCAAAATCTGAACGCTCAAAGCCGGTTATAAATGCCGAGTTTTCACCAAATTTAGCCGCCTTGCCAATCATCTCAATATTAAACAAAGCCACTACCTTATCAGGATCAAGCTGTTTTGAAAAATATTGTGAACCATAACCGCCGGTTTCTTCAGCTGTAAAGGCCACAAATACCAGTGTACGCTCGTTATTATTTAGCTTTTTATAATACTTGGCCAGGGTGATCACTGCTGTGGTACCCGATGCATCATCATCGGCACCGTTGGCAATGGTATCTTGCTCTGCACCTTTTTTGATAACACCCAAATGGTCATAATGCCCGCCAAAAACCACATACTCATTAGGTTTTGATTTACCGGGAATAACACCGACAACATTAAATAATGGTTTTTCGGTAGTTTTAACCTCATAATTTGCCGCTACCGATTTCACATCGGAATAAGTACCCAGTACAAATACAATAACAGGCGCTGTATTGTCCGCTCCTTTAAAAGACGTACCTCCCCTTTTGTAGCGACTAACCAGCCTGCCGAAGTTTTTTGAATAGCTGGTATCAACCAATACAAGTTGTTTTTTGCCTCCGCTAAAAACTGCCCTGTATTGAGCCATAAAATCTTTGCCTGCAGCAATTTTCACCACATCCACCCCATCGGTACTTGCCCAGTTGAACGATGCCGAAGAACTAATGGCTAAGTTAGCTGCGGAGACATCCTCTCCATTGATGGTAACTTTAGAACTTACCGGGGTGGTATTAACCATATTAAAACTTTGGCGAAAACCGGGGTTACCGGTAAACGGTTTTAAACCGGCGGCTTTAAATTCACCTTCAATAAAAGTAGCGGCTTTTTCAATACCTCGGGTAAAAACGCCGCGGCCTTCCATATCATTGGCACTAAGGGTTTTGATGATGCGTTCAACATCATCCTGTTTTATCAGTTTATTTACATCCTGGCAAAAGCCCAGTACGGGCGCTGCGGCTAAAGCAGCTATCGCTATTAAAAATTTTACTTTCATTTATTTAACTTTTGATGATAACCAGTTGCTACGGAAATTTTTTTGTTGCTGTGTTAATTCTTTACCTGCTTTTTCAAAGGTTATCACCTCAAAAGCCGGGCTTTCTTCTAATACGATAGTGGCTTCATGGTTGCCGGTACGGTTTTTATAGCTTACCGCTACTTTATCACCCGGTTTTTTATCTTTTACCGCTTCAGCAAAAGCACTTGCAGATTTTGCTTCCTGCCCGTCAATTTTCAGGATGATATCGCCGGCATCAATACCTGCCTTATAAATGGGAGTGTTAGATATGGTAGAACCAGTTATCATTAACCCTCCGTTTGATGGCTTACTTTGTACACGGCCCATCCAGCCTTTGCCCGGCTGTGCTTTTTGTAAAAGCAGGCCTGCATTTGCCAGTAATGCCTGGTAATCGTTCTTTTTTACCCCGTATACATAATCGTTAAAAAATGCCGCGGCAAATTTGGGGTTGGTAAGTTTACCCAACACAGCCTGCAGGTCGGGTATAGTATATGGTTTGCCGGTTTTGCCGTAGGCAAGCCAAACCTGGCGCATGTAATCATCAAGCGTAAGTTTAAATTCGCTGCGTAAGCGTAGGTCGAGCGCGAGGGCGGTAGCGCCGCCATATACATAATAACTGGTAAATATATTGCCATAATTGGTAGCATCAACCGCAACACCTGCATCTGTAAACACTGCGTAACGGCTCATTTGCGTTTGCGGGTATTTTGCCGGTGCCGGTGATGCAGTAACCGAGTTAACTAATCCGGCTATTGTACCAGTGTACTCCTCAATTGTATTAAACCCGCTGCGCACTAACAGCATTTCGCCATAATACTGTGTAAAGCCTTCGGCAAACCAAAGTTCGTTACTCATATTAGCGTGTTCAAAATTGAACGGTTCTAATGATTTTGGACGAATGCGTTCAACATTCCAGCTATGGAAAAACTCGTGCGAGTAGGTGCCTAAAAGGTATTTTTCGTTACCGCCAATTTTATCTGCTCCGCTAACTATACTTGTAGAGTTGCGGTGTTCCATACCATCACCAAAGTTGGCTGGGTGTACATCATCTAAAAAGGTGTAACTCCCAAAATCATAATCGGGTTGCTCACCAAATACAGCACGCTCTTCCAGCACAACCTTTTGTACCATTTTAGCAAAATTATCTACGGTTGCCTGGTCATCATCAGAATGCACCGCTATACCAATAGTTTGTTTTTTGCCGGTAGTGTTTACGAGGCTCCAGTTGCTTGTTTTAACGTTTGCAAGCTCAGTAGGGCTATCCATCATGTATTGCAGATCGGGGGCACTGTAAACATTTTCACCCTCGTGCTTTAATTGAGTAGCTACTTTCCAGCCGTATTTATCCAAATCGTTAAACTCAAATTTTATGGGCCTGTTCACTATATTTTTATCAATAGCCCACATAAAGCTGGCAGGCATATTAAAGTGTGCGTGGCTTTCGTCAATACCCACATAAGTACCATCGGTATGGTTACCAAAAAGGGTATAGCTTATTTTCACCACATTGGGGTGGTTGGCAACTTCATAAACATCGCCTTCAATTTGTTTTATAACCAGTTCTTTACCGCTAACATCGGTAGCTTTTACATTATAAATGTTTTTGCCAAACTCGTGCGTAGCATAACGGCCTGGCGATGAGCGGCTCATCCTCACACGCAGGGGTGCACCATCAGGTATCTCAGGAATAGTCATGGTAATTTCAGCCTCATGGTGGGCTGCGTTAGGGAAAGACACTACATAGTAAATGCCATTGCGCACTTTAGTTTGCGCGTTTGCAGCAAGCGCAAAAAATGCTGCCGCTGCCAGTAAAAATATTTTTTTCATTGGGGTGTATGATTCAGGTGATGAAATTACCAATAAAACAGTAATTGTTGTCTATCAATTTTATTACAAAAGCAATGTTCTTATCTGCCTGCTAATCATAACTGTGCCTGCCCAGGTCATACTCCGACTGCGCGGTGATGATCTGCTTTCGCCGCGCGATATCAGCATCCAGGCCATGGTCATAAGTATTGTCGGTAACTGCAATATCCCGGTCTTTATCCTTTTCGGCAAAGTAGATATTGGCCTCGCTTATTTTAGCCATAGCTGTATCATAAGGCCCCTTTGGTGACATCAGCTTTACAAAAACCGGTAAGCACTCAAACAATATAAACAAGTAGCCAATAAAAGATATGGCCATATAGGTATCCAGATCGCGCGAACCATCAACATTGTAAGATAGTTGGCCAAGTGCCCAGTTACGATCGGCGAAGCCCGCTACGTTGGCCAGGCTATCCAGTTGTGTTTCGCTGAACAGGCGGGTTGCGTTTAACCCTTCATAATCCTTACGCTTGCTTAGGTACTGATCCATTTGCCCCAGGTTTTCGGTAACGGTTTTTAACCGGTCCTCCTTTTCCTGTAATACCTGCGCCTTTTGCTTGGCATAAGTGCCATAGCCGGTTATACCGGATGTTTGATTGGTTTTGTCGCCAAAAACTTCCTGGTTTAACTCATAACGAGAGCGGTTTATATCGCGCTCCAGGGAATCTTTTTCCTTCTTCAGGTCGGCATTTTTAACCATCTCCTGCCCGTATTTTTGCTGATAGGTTTTTTGCAGGGTATCAATCTTGCTGTGCTGGCCTTTTAGGTAGGCCGTTTTTAGCTTGGTGCGGATCTCTTTATCAAAGATCTTTAACTCCAGCGGCCGGGATATCACCACCCCTATCATGATAGCCAACAAAATACGGGGCGTGGCCTGTAGTATCTGCTGGTTCATGCTGCCTTCTTTGTTGATGCTGGATACGATGTACCTATCCATGTTGAATATGGCGGTGCCCCATATCAACCCAAAAAGTATGGCAAAGCCAACCGCGAATGCATTACCGCTGAATACGAAGTACATAGCGTACCCGCCGGATAATGATGCAAATAAGGCTGTGAAAAATATGGTGGCACCTATGCCCACATATTTGTTATGTTCTATAGGGTATTTTTTCAGCGTGTCCACGTGCGCACCGGAACAGAACCAAAAAAACCTGGTTACTTTCTTCATGAAGATATGATGTAATATTTTACACTTATTTATTAAAACGCACTTAGGTACTTATTGTTACAAAATATGCTCAAATATTTGATATAGAAAAACATACCTTTGCCCTATAATTACATTTAAGATGAGAGAAATAAGCGTACAGGAACTTAAAGAAAAGTTAGATAAAGGCGAAGATCTTCAACTGATAGATGTTCGTGAGGATTTTGAATTTGAAACATCAAACATTGGCGGTCAGCATATCCCGCTGGGCGGCATTTTAATTGAAGCTGATAAAATATCGCATGACAAACCTGTTGTGGTAATGTGCCGCAGCGGCAAACGCAGTGCGGCAGCTATTATGCAGTTAGAGGCACAGGGGTATACTAACCTGAGCAATTTACAGGGCGGTATCTTAGCCTGGAAAGCCGAAATTGATCCCGAACTTAACGTTTATTAATATGGGCAAAAAGGTAGCGCTTAACGTTTTTTATAACGTAGCCATATTTTTGTGCTTAATAAGCATTTACACAGGCTTTGAGCACGCCCGGTACGAATACGTTTTGGCCGGTGCATTTATTGGCGGCATATTTATAACACTAAAAATAAAGCTTGTAAAAGAAGTAAGAAGCTCTCAGAAACCCTGAGATAACCATGTCATTTCGAACGAGGTACGAGGAGAAATCTTATACACCATGCTGTTAATAGCTAGGCGTATAAGATTTCTCACCCTCCCCAAGCTCGCCGCGCCCCAGAGGGTTCGAAATGACAAGTTGAGATAAATAATCTACTTCCCCGGCACCTTTAACCCCAACGCTTCTATATATCCTTTATTAGGGATGCAATTGGCAAACTTAGCGTTCTCTAAAAATCCCCACAGGGCTTTCTTGATTTTTTCCCTGTCGGCGGGAGCTGCCTTGCGAATCTCTTCGAAACTGCCGCGTGGCTTTTCGGTGTAGGCAATGATCTCATCGTAACCATCGGGCTCGTTAAAGCTGGTGATGCCTTTCTGGTTATCCAGTTTCTTATATGGCCAGTAATGCCATCCGATGTTGTTCTTTTCGCATAGGATCTTAAAATCTCTCACCCACTCATCGGTGTTCTCTCCGGTTTCGCCAACGTATATCGGCACGTTGTATTTATCGCGGTAGTCGATGTATTCCTGTATCACATCCTGTTTAACATCTGTCCAGTATTTGTGGAAGGTGTAAACGCTTTTGCTATCGAACGGCTTACCGAATACTTTAAAGTTGCTGTCCCACTGGGCGCCGCCAATAAATACAATGTGGTTTTTATCAACCGAACGTACTGCCGCGGTTATCTCTTTAAACGTAGGCTCCAGATGCGGGTTAAGGGCCTTTACATCAAAATAATGGGCGATGGGCTCGTTCAGCAGATCATATCCCATCACAATGGTTTCGTTTTTATAATGGTTGGCTATTTTACGCCAGATATCCGAAGTTAACTTACGGCTTGCCGCACTGCTGAACAGGAACGGATAACCGTTGCCATCGTCGATATTATCGCCGGTTTGGCCGCCGGGGGCACAATGCATATCCAATATCACGTACAGGTTTGCTTTTTTGCACCAGCCTATCACCCTGTCCAGCAGTTCGAAACCGCGGTTGGGATTGTTCTGGCCCATATAATCCTCGTAGGTAAAAAGCTTATAGTTGAAGGGGATGCGAATAGAGTTCATACCCGATGCCTTTAGGAATTTGATATCGGCTTCGGTGATGTAGGTATCCTGAAAGGTGCGCCAAAAAAGTTTCATCTCTTCGGGGCCAACCAGCTCGGTCAGGGCTTCGTTTATTAAGCGTTGCGAGTTAACCGTTTTAAATTTAAACATATACCCCTCTGGTACCAGCCAGTTACCCAGATTGGTGCCGCGGATCAAGAATGGCTTGCCATTGGCCCCTATTATTTCTTTACCTTTAACGGTGATGAATTTGGGTGCCTGCGCCGCTGCGGTAAATATTACTACAGCCGAAAGCAGCATGGTTGTGATGAGTTTTTTCATTTATTTAAAGGTGTTTGGTATATACGCCAATTGGCAAAGCGCGTTAAACAAATGTAACTGATATTCTATTATCATTTAGCATTTGTACCTATATGCCAATATTACGTATTTTGTGAAACAACACCATCAGGATGACCAAACTATTCATCAAAACTTTTTTGCTGTTTTTTATAAGTTGCGTCTTATCCCTCTCGGTGAATGCGCAAACCGTAACTGTAGCTATAGCGGCCAACCTGCAACCCGTGATGAAGGACCTGAAAGCGGATTTTAAAACCCGTACGGGCGTAAGTATTGATGTAATATCTGGCGCATCCGGCAATCTGAGTACACAGATCCGCCATGGGGCACCTTTTGATGTTTTTCTATCGGCTGATAAGGACTTCCCGCAAACCTTGCAACAGGACGGGTTTACCTTAAAGCCATCTGTTGTTTATGCACAAGGTATACTCATCATCTGCAGCACGCAAAATCTTGATCTTACCCATTGGGCTCCGCTTATACAGGGCAATACCATTCAAAAAATAGCCATTGGCAACCCGGCCATTGCACCATATGGCAAAGCTGCACAGCAGGCGCTTACCAAAGCGGGCGTTTATGCTCAAGTGAAGGATAAGATCGTTTTCGGCGAAAGCATTACCCAGGTAAATACCTATATAACTACCGGTGTTGTGCAGGCAGGTTTCACTACACTATCTTTAATAAAGGATGATGCCCAAAAGCCACAACTACACTATAAACTGATAAACGAAAAAACTTACGCGCCGATAGAGCAGGCTATGGTATTATTAAAGCATGCCAAAGCCAATACCGCTGCCGAGAAGTTTTACCAATACATTTTAAGCCCGGCGGCTAAAACCATATTTAAGGCCTACGGCTACCACACCACTAACTAATGGATCTTTCACCAATTTGGCTCACCCTAAAATTAGCGGCTATCACCACGTTGATATTGCTGCTGATTGGCTTACCCCTGGCCTGGTGGCTGTCAAAAAAGCGGTCGTTGGCGAAGATCGTTATCGAAGCTATCATCACCATGCCCCTGGTGCTGCCACCATCAGTGTTGGGGTTTTATTTGCTGCTGGCGTTTAGCCCGCAGCATGGGCTGGGGCACTGGCTGCAGCAAACGTTTGATGTGCAGTTCGTGTTCTCGTTTAAAGGCCTGGTTTTGGCATCCGTTATTTACAGTATGCCTTTTATGATAAGTCCGGTTAAATCGGCGTTTCAGCAATTACCGGCATCGCTATCACAGGCATCGTACACGCTTGGCAAAACGCAATGGCAAACCTTTTGGCATGTGCTGCTGCCCAATATCAAACCATCATTATTAACCGCAACCGTTTTAACCTTTGCGCATACGCTTGGCGAGTTTGGCGTGGTGCTGATGATAGGCGGCAATATCCCCGGCGTTACGCGGGTTGCCTCCATTGCGGTTTATGATTCTGTTGAGCAGCGCGATTATTCATCGGCCAATAACTATTCGCTTATATTGTTCGCCATAACGTTTGTGATGGTTTTAAGTGTATTTATTTATAACAAATACCAGGCAAAAAGCCCCTTAGAATGATAGCAGTTGATATTGAGAAAAAACTAAAAGCCTACAATGGCTTACAGGTACTGCGGATAAAAAAAACTTTTTTACCACGCGGCATCACCCGTATCACCGGCCCATCCGGTGCGGGCAAAACTACCTTGCTTAAAATGATAGCGGGGTTGATATCGCCTGATAGCGGAACCATCAAAACTAATGATACGAATTGGTTTGATGCCTCGCAGAAGATCAACCTGCCCCCGCAGCAGCGCCGCGTTGGTTTTGTTTTCCAGGATTATGCGCTGTTCCCCAATATGACGGTTAAACAGCATTTGGAATATGCTACAGATGATGCTGAGTGGATAAACCGATTGTTAACTATCGGCGGACTGGAAACATTCGCTAACCACAAACCCGACCATCTATCCGGCGGGCAGCAACAGCGATTGGCCATCATGCGTGCGCTGGCCATCAAACCTAAACTGCTTTTAATGGACGAACCCTTTTCGGCACTGGATATGAGGATGAAATCGGCACTGATAGCAGACTTGCAAGTGTTATTTGCTGAACTTGGTGCAACTACGTTAATTGTAAGCCATAACCCGCAGGAACTGGATGGTGTTAGCGGGGATGAACTGGAGATTGGTTAAACCCGTTCATTACGAGGTACGAAGCAATCTCCTGACTTTGAATCGCCGCTTAGCATGCGAAGAGATTGCTTCGTACCTCGCAATGACGCGTGGGGGAAGGCTATCCTACTGCACCTGGCCCACCACTATCTTATCCAGATTATGCAAATACCTGCGGCCGGTTTTAAAATCAGTGGCGGATGTCATTTGTATGCTTTCGGGCATTTTGTCGGCTTTGATGCCGTTCTTTTCCATGATAATGTACACATGGTTGCCAACTTCGGTATTGTATAGTTCGTTCCATGAGTAAACTACTTTATAACCATCTGCCCCGGTGCAAACAAAGTAAAAGCGACTCAGCAACTTAGGGCTGCTGGCTTTGAATTTGGTGTGCGTTAATACGTCTTTCAGCAAGATGCCTTTCAACTGGTCGTCCTGGTGTTTAAAGGCTCCGGTATGGTCGGTTACTTTTATATTGCCAATAGGGCTGAGGGTATATTGTTTAAGCGAATCCAGCGTGATGACGGATTCCTTCTCCACATCGCCGGTAATGGCGAATTTTAAGGTCTGCTGGTTTTTCTCTTGCGCGAAAACGGCGCCGGAACACAATAAAAGAAGAAGTAATATTTTTTTCATGATAGCTAAATAAAAAAGCTCAGGGCTGCATAAGCAACCCTGAGCAAATTAGTAATAAGTGCCGTTTTATTAAAGCGCCGCCAAAATATCTTTTACTGATGCACGCTTGCTGTAGTCCTTATCAAAATGTACAAAGGCAATTTTGCCTGCGCTGTTTATTACATAAGTTACAGGCACGGGCAAAACATTGTCGGTATTGCCGTTGGCTTTGGTCATATCTAACCCATAACCTTTGTATTTGTTAACGGTGCCTTCATCCATAATATAGTTTACGCCATAGCTTTTCATAATGTTGTAGCCCTTATCCTGCACTATAGAATATGTGGCTTTTGTTTTGGCGATGGTTTTATTAATGTTCTCAGATGTTTCGGGGGTTACGCCAATCACGTAAGCATTTTTGCCGGTTAGTAGTTGTAACGAATCCTGGATGTGCTGCATTTGTTTATTGCAGTACGGGCACCACTGCCCGCGGTAAAAAAACAACACCACCGATTTGCCCGATTTAAGCACCGCTTTCAGATCGACCGTTTTCCCTGAGTTATCCTTCGCCGTAAAAAAAGGAGCTATATCTCCTTTTTTTAACCCGGTTTGTGCCAATACATGTACCGAAAACACAAGCGCTATAACAGCTAAAATATATTTCTTCATTCTGTTTAAAATTAACTTTATAAATAAGGCGGGGGCCATTCACGCCCCCGCCTTCAACACAAAACTTACCCCTGCGGGTAATTACATTTTGCTACCCATTTTATCCGCGTCCATTTTTGATGGTTCCATTTTCGATTTTTCCATCTTATCCGCTTTTTTCTTTTTCATCGGCGCATCCTTCTTTTTCATTTTTTCCATCTTTTGCATTTTGCCGGTATCACTAACGGCGGTAACTGATGGTGAAGAATGACTGATGGTACCTGCCGCGCTAAGGTTAAGGCTAAAACCTAATGCGATAGCGCCTGCTAACATGGCGCCTTTTAAAACTGATCTGTTGTACGTTTTCATTTTGTAAGTTTTTTACTTTGCCTGCTTCGTCGCAGGTAATTCATAAACCTTACAAGCGGTGGTTAACTTTTATTCAGTTCGTTCTCTATCCGCACTTTTAATTCCTTTTTAAAATCATCATCCAGGCGTATGTTTGCAGACGGGGTACTTTTTAGGATTTGTTTTACCATCAAATCAATTTTGCGGCTTTGTTTTATATACAGGCGGCATACGCCACAGGTGACCAGGTGCATGCGCAGTTCCAAATTCTCCTGCATGGTAAGCGGTTTTACCATCCGCTTCTCTATCATGAAGGTGGCCTTGCGGCAGTTGTAAAGTATTTTTAAAAGCTTATTCATATTACATCCAGTTTTTTTGAAGACAAGCCCTCAGGTTTAACTTAGCGCGATGGATGATGACCCAAAAGTTCGACGCGCTTATTTTCAGTTCGGCACAAACTACATCGGTTGTATCATCATCCATATGTTTCATGGTAAATACCGATAACCACAGCGCGGGTAGCTTTTGCATGCACTTTTGCAGGATGTGGTTAAATTCCTTATTCACCAATGGGTCTATGTTATCAATACCGAAATGCGTGGGCCAATGCTCCTGGTGCCAGTGCCCCTCCTCATTCCAAAAAAATTCAGTTTCTCCCGCTTCGGTATCATTTATACTTAGCGTTTTAAGTCCCTTTGTTTTTTTACGATAGGTATCGATGATCTTATTCCGCAGTATTGCCGTAAGCCAGGTGCGCTCCGAGCTTTTTTCTTCAAACTTGTGCATCCCTTCCAGCGCAGCCAAAAAAGTTTCCTGCACCAGGTCGCGGGCCTGCTCTTCGTTATTTACCCGCGTTATGGTGTAAGCGTATAAATAATCGGCATGCGCGTTAACCCACTCATGGGGTTTAAGCGGTGTCCGCTCGGCAATTATTTCTTTATTATCCATAGTAAAACGCGTGTTAGTCGTTCAGATATTTAAATCCTTACAAGGTTTTCTTATTTTTAATTGATGGCCGATATTTAAAAAGCATCATCTTCATTGAGCACATTTACGTATATTTAATTATTACCCGTTTTTTTTAAATGTAACTATTCTTTGTAAGGATTCGCGGCAACAGCCGACTAAGCCTCGAAAGGACCACCGACATGAAAAATATAAGATTATATGCCATTACCCTCGGCCTTGCAATTATGGCATTGGTATCGGCAGCATTTATCAATAAAAACAGGGTTAAACCCGCTATTATTACTGGCGGAGATGGCTTTGCAGTAGTAGAGCTGTTTACATCCGAAGGCTGCTCCAGCTGCCCTCCTGCTGACGAACTGCTTGCCCGCGTGCAAAAAGAAACCGCCGGCAAACCTGTTTATATTTTGGCTTACCACGTAGATTACTGGAACCGTTTAGGATGGAAAGATGTTTTCAGCAAGGCTGAGTATAGCCAAAGACAAAGCACTTACTCAAAATGGTTAAAGCTAAGCGGCGTGTACACCCCGCAAGCTGTTGTTAACGGCCAAACCGAGTTTGTGGGCTCGGCGCAAGGCACATTGAATAACGCTATAAATACGGGTTTAAAAAAAGAAGCAAAAGCCCGGGTAACTTTAAGCAATGTGGTTATTAATGGTTACAATGCTACACTAAAGTACAATGCTACAGGTTATACTAATAATACAACCCTGCAATTGGCGCTTGTTCAAAAAAACGCGGTAACTAATGTTAAAAGCGGAGAAAATGGCGGGCATACATTATCGCATATCCAAATAGTGAACAATTTTAAAAGCATCCCGTTAGGTAAAAATAAAGAGGGCGAAAGCAACATAGCTTTGCCTGGCACTTTTTCGGCACAGGGTTACGAGTTGATCGGATTTATACAAAATACAGACACCGGCGAAATTACGGGAGCCACCCGCGCACCGTTCCCCACTACAGTTACAGCCAGCAATTAATGAAAATGAAAATTATCAAAGAGAAACATTCCTTAGCCATGCGGTGGTGCCATTGGGTAAATTTCCCCATACTCACCATTATGATATGGAGCGGGATGCTTATTTACTGGGGTAACGACACTTATACTTTCGGCCTGTTCGGGCATACGTTTTTTAGGTTTTTCCCCAAATGGTTTAATGATGCTCTTAATATCCCCGGCCGGCTTGCCGAGGGTATGGCGTTCCACTTTTTGTTTATGTGGTTCTTTACCATTAATGGGGTAGTGTATATCCTGTACACCATTTTCTCGGGCGAGTGGCGCGAGCTGGTACCAAAACGCAATTCATTTAAAGAAGCCTGGCAGGTGCTGCTGCATGATCTGCACATCCGCAAAATGGCTCCGCCCCAAAACAAATATAATGCCGCGCAACGCATCGCCTATACGGCTATAATTGTTATGGGCATCGGTTCGGTTATAACCGGGCTGGCCATTTATAAGCCGGTACAGTTTAATACCCTTACCTGGCTTTGCGGCGGCTATCATGCAGCCCGGATTGAACACTTTGTACTCACCATTGGCTATGTATTTTTCTTTCTCATCCACGTGGTGCAGGTAGTGCTTGCAGGCTGGCGAAACTTCCAGTCGGTTATTACAGGTTTCGAGGTAGTGAACGATAAGCCCAAACCTATTATTAAACCCGCCGCCGATGAAAAATAGCCCCAAACCGAAAAAGGTTAAGAAACCGTTAACCATTGAGCAGAAAATAAACCGGCGCACGTTTATTTCGTTCGGTACGTTTGCCGTGCTATCCGGCGCGGCCTATGGCGGCTGGAGTTGGCTTAAAAACTCGCCTAAAGAAATACGTACGGTTACCGCCGGTGCAAAGGCTCCTTTACGCAGGGCGCTTAACAAAACAGAACTGTTCTTCCGTAACTTTTTTAGTAATAATAACCTTGTAAAAACTTACCCAAAAGAGCGCGCGGTAAAAGTTGTCCGTTATAACAGCGGTATAGGGTTGCAAACGGCACATGATATCGAAAGTTGGAAACTACAGGTAAAAAAACAATCGGGCGAGGTAATGAATATCACCTTGGATGAGATAAAAGCCCTCCCTAAAACCGAAATTATTTTTGATTTTAAATGTGTGGAAGGCTGGGACGAGATCTCGCACTGGGGTGGCGTAAAGTTTAGCGATTTTATACATCACTTTAAACTGGATGACCAGGCCAAACTGGATTATGTGGGCTTGGTTACCCCCGATAAAAAGTATTATGTTGGCCTTGATATGCCCAGCGCCATGCACCCGCAAACGCTGCTGGCCTATGAGATGAACGATATGCCATTGACACCTAAGCACGGCGAGCCGCTGCGCCTCATAATCCCGGTAAAATATGGCATTAAAAACCTAAAGTGTATTGGTAGTATTACTTTCAGCAATCAGCGCCCACCCGACTATTGGGCCGAGAAAGGCTACGACTATTATTCGGGGCTATAAGCGCCGGTTATTTCTGCCAACCATTTTTCTGCTGTATCAACATCCTCAAAGGTTTTAACCTGTACATCCGTCTTTAAATATGCAATGGTCATATCGGCCGAAAGCCTGCTAAAAGTACTGGGCGAATATACCCATGCAACATGTGTTATACCCGCGTTCTGTAAAAGCGGGAAATATTCTGCTGCTACCCAATCTATGGCTTCGCTCCAGGTGCCTATAATATCTTTATTATTGTTTAAAATATGTTTAGCTTTTTTCTCAGAGGCTAAGTTTAACAACTTCAAACACCCGGTTTTTATAGAGTGAAAATTATGGAAACCAATCCATTTTACATATATATATTGCTGGGCTTTATTATATTCCATTTCGAGGCCCGGCCCCTGGTAGTCCGAAAAATTTGTTGCCCCAATGTGCTTATAAACCCCAATATTTGACATCGGAAGCCTCATACTAAAAGTTGTTCCTTTGCCCGGCGTGCTTTCAACCCACACGCTGCCATTATGCTTTAATGCCGTATCCGACACCTTGGCCAGGCCAGGCCCAAGTTCTTTAGCTGCAGTTTTTTTATTAAAACTCATAAACATGCGGCTGAGTGTTTGGCTATCCATGCCAACCCCAAAATCGCGTACAGATAAAACTGCGTTCCGGCTAACAACTTCCAAATACACCTCAACAATATCCGCCCCGGGCGAAGATTCAATCGCGTTATTCATTAATAGCCTTAATGCTACCGCAATGCTGTGTTCATCTCCGTAACAAGTTATTTCTTCTGTGTTTTTTAGAATGATCATGTGCGAGTTTTGGCGCTGTTGATCTTCGGCAATAACCTTATCAACAAGGTTGTTTAATGAAAAATTTTTAATACCGCCATAAGTGGTATGTTCAATCTCATCGTTTACCTTGCTGTTTATCTTACGTATAATGGCATCAAACTCTAAGCTGCATTCGTTTATTTGTGCAGCAACCTCTTTGTATTCATCCGGGCTAATTAAGCCGTCGCTAATAAGCCTGGTTAGGCCAAGCAAACTGGCAACAGGCTTGCGTATGTAATGCGAGTTAAGATAGGAAACCTCTTTTAACTGCTCAATTTTTTCAAGTAACCTTTCCTCATATATTTTATTTTCTGTAATATCTCTAAAGTGTATAATAAGGCCTTCTTCAACATAGTAAATAATAACAGCAAACCATTTTTGCACCGGCCAGAAATAGGAGGTAAACTCTAATTTTTGCCTCTCTCTTTTGGCAAGCTCGTATTGTTCATAAAAATCCGTATCAATGGCTTCTGTAAAAACATCCCATATCTTTTTACCTAAAAGATATTTTCGGTTATACCCAATCAGCATCTCAGACGCACGGTTCCAGTATATTATTTTATCGTTATGGTCTACCTGAAAAAAGCCGATGCTGGTAGTTTCTAATATGTTATTAAGTTTTGCCTGTGTAAGTTCAAGCTCGCCAGCTATCGCTTTTTTCTCCTCGATATTTTGGGTAACAACAAGGCGGGCATCCTTACCGTTGAAAGTAATAGGATACGACATTATTTCAACATGAAAAATTTTACCCCTACTATCCCGGTGCCTAAACTCTCTAAAGTGTGTTTGGCGTGCTCTTATTTGAGGTAAAATACCCTGTATAAGTCCTACATCTTCTACCGGCCTAAGGTCCCTGATGGTTTTACCCAAAAACTCTTCTTTACTATATCCATAGGCACTTACCGAAGCGTCGTTAACTTCCAGTATTTGTAGTGTACAAATGTCAAATACCCACATGGGGTTAGGAGATAAATAAAAAAGGACACTAAAATTGTTCATTGGCAGCTCTCTCTCTCACAAATGTAAATAACACTCGCCCACAACTTAACGTTTTATTAAATAATAAGGGATAAAATAAATAAAAAATTAAATTATTAACCTATCGGCAAACCGAGCTAATAAAACGCTCAATCACATAGGTAGATAACTGCCCGCCCGGGCCATTGAGGTTGTAATCAAACCCATGGGTTGCCCAGGGCAAGTCGAGGTAAAAATATTTGATGCCGTTCTCCTGCAATTTCTTATCAAGTTTTTGGCTGTGGATGGGCGATACCAGCACATCGTTATCGCCATGGATGATAAGCGTGGGTACGGTTTGCCTGCTCACAAATTCAATGGGCGAACTGGCAAAGTATTTATGGGCAACGGCTTTATATGTGCCACCCAGGTACCGCTCCATCACCGCCCGCGAATCCATCACCAGTTTACTTGCAGGCATTGAATACCCCCAAACCATATCGGCCGGGCCGTAAAAATCTACAACTCCTTTCAGGCCGTTCTGAGGACGTTTATAGGCGGATAAAAGCGCAATTTGTGCCCCTGCAGAGCGCCCTAAAAGCACAAAGTTGGCGGTATCGATGTTTAGTTTTTCGGCATTATGGCGCAAATAATTAAAAACCTCATCCACATCCCCCACCGCCACCGGCGACTGGTATTTAGGCGCCAGGTGGTAATTTATAGAAGCCACATTATAGCCCTCTCCTGCCAGGTAGCTGTTCAGTTCGGGCAGTTGTTTGCTGTCGCCGCTGCTCCACGAGCCGCCGTGTACTACAATAATGCAGGGCTTTTTACCGGCAAAGCGGGCAGGGTAAAAATCAAGAGTTTGTTCGGCATCGTGGCCGTAGGTTAAGGTTTTATAATCTGTTGATTTTATGCCAGATGTTTTGAAGAGTTTGAAAAAACTAAAAGGCGGCTGGTTATTATCGCCGTTTATAATAGTGCTGCCCGGCCCAAATGCGGCAACTATGCCCTGTTTTAAGGTTGATGAAACCATGTAAGCCCGGATGATAGGTGATGCAAAAAGCAGCAAAGCCAATATACCTATTATAGTAGATGTAATCTGATACTTTTCTACCCAAACCAATGCGATAAGCAACACACCGGTAATGCCGATAAATATCAGCGGGAACTCACATACCGCTATAGCCAACAGCCACAAATGATACGTTGGCGCTTTGAATAGCGTGAGTAAAGAAGCAAGCAACAGCACAACGAGCAATATCAGCACTATCATGCTTTTTGTTTTTGGTACATGCTTCATATACGATGAATGGGTGTTTTTTGATTTAATGTAAACATATATATTTAACACTACACGCTCTAAAATAATTGATAGCTTTGGTTATCGCCCAATGAAAAAACTAAAGCAAATTATAGAACAGGTTAAAACCCTGATAGCCGAAAACAATCCCGATGAGCTGAACAACATGCTTTGGCAACTGATCTGTTATCCACCAAAAATGCCATTGCGCCTGCACCAGGAACAACTATTCAGCGAGGCGGAAAAATTTACAGTTACAGTCAATGACCCTTATTTTACGAACCAGGAACTTAATATAAACGGCTTTAAATGGGGTAATGGTAAACATAGGGTTTTACTCAGCCATGGCTGGGGATCAAAGGCTGCTGATTTTGACGGACTGATCAATGCGTTACGGGAAAATAAAGATTTGCAGATCGTTGCTTTTGATGCACCCGCTAACGGCAGTTCTGATGGTGATCTATCCAACCTGTTGCTTTTTGCAAATGCGGTTAAAGCGGTGATAGCCGCCACGGGCGAGCCGGATATTGCCATAGGGCATTCCTTTGGCACCATGGCCAATGTTTCAGCATTAACAGAACTTCACATTACCCCGAAACTGCTAGTTAGCATTGCACCATTTATTTTATTACAGGAGAATTTTATAAGAAGCATGACAGCCGTCGGCGTACCTGCCGACGCTCAGCAAGCTTTTCTTGACGATTTTAAATCCCGCTATGGCATTTACCCTTCAGAATATGCCATGCAAAAGCTTTATACTTTTGATGATGCACTTAACCATTGGCTGGCCTACGATGACCTGGATGCAATGCTGCCCGATGCCTATTTACAGGATTTTTTGAAAGCGCATCCATCCATCAAAACAAAAAAATATAGCGGCGCCGGGCACGAACGCATCATCAAATCGGCAGAGTTGATTGCGGATGTTGTGGAGCGGGTGAATGAGGTTTTGTAGGCAACTAATTACCAAACCGTCATTGCGAGAAGCGATAGCGACGTGGCAATCTTCGATAGAAAAGTCGGCGACAAGCATGTCGAAGATTGCCACGCTACGCTCGCAATGACGCGTGGTTTTCCTTAACTTTACCCCTATGTTTGACCAGCCCAACTACGACGATAAAACCTTTGAGAAATTAGTGCTTACCGATAGCATTACCCGCCATAAAGAGTTTCAAAGCTGCACCTTCCACAACTGTGATTTCAGTAGCAGTACGTTTACCCGTAACAAGTTTTTGGAGTGCGTTTTCGAGGAGTGTAACCTGTCTATGGTGAATTTCGAGGCATCAACCATGAACGATGTACTGTTTAAAAACTGCAAGATACTGGCTGTAAACTTCAGCAAATGCGAAGACTTTTTATTCGGAGTTGGGTTTGATGGGTGCATATTGGATTACGCCTCCTTTGCCGGGAAAAAGATGGTGAAAACAAAATTCAAAAGATCATCCCTTAAAGAGGTGAGCTTTACTCAAACCAATTTAACAGGCTCTGTTTTTGATGAGTGCGACCTGCTGGAAACCGTATTTAACCGCACTAACCTGACCTCCGTAAATTTTACCACCGCCTATAATTATATCCTCGACCCGGAACTGAATACCCTTAAAAAAGCGGTGTTTGCCATGACCGGTCTGGAGGGATTGTTGACTAAGTATGGAATAAAAGTGGTGTAATATCTACCACGTCATTGCGAGGAGCGAAGCAATCTCCAGACTTTGCATCACCGCTTAGCATGTGAAGAGATTGCTTCGTACCTCAGCAATGACGCGTGGGGAAGGCTATGCAGACATGGAGGCGAGAAGCCTTAAAACAAGGAAGCCCGATTGCTAACACAACCGGGCTTCCTTATCTCTTGATTCTTGACTCTAAATGTCTTGATTCTCTAAAAACTACACGTGAAAATTATTCGCTTTTATATAATTGTAGCTTTTTGTGATGCTCACAAACGGATCGCCGGGGCAAATATCCTGCTCGTTAAAGAAGTACTTTAAGCCTGATTCTTTTGCGTGGGCGAAGATCTTTTTGAACGGAATAACACCGTTACCAACTTCGGTAAACATTTGTTTTGGGGTGTTATCCATATCCTTAACATGCCATAGAGGAAAACGGCCCGGGTGTTTTTTAAACATCGCGATAGGGTCTTGCTTGGCTCTGTACATCCAGTAAATATCCATTTCCATTTTCACCAGGTCGGCATCTGTACTGTTCAGCAATACATCATATGGGTACTTGCCATCCTGCGATGCAAATTCAAAATCGTGGTTATGGTAACAAAGTTGTATACCTGCTTTTTTCGCAATCTCGCCGCCTTTGTTCAGCTTATCAGCAGTTTCTTTATAATGATCAAGGCTTCCGCGTTCGCTATCCAGCAGGTAAGCGCAAACCATGTATTTAAGGCCTACAGCGGCAGCATCATCAACAGCTTTTTGCCAGTCGTTACTAATAGTCCCCTTAACATCAGGCATGCCTTCGCCCAGCATAAAGTGGCCGCTTGGCATAATAAGGCCGTTATCACTTAAAACCTTTTTAAACTCGGCAGGGGCCATTCCGTAGAACTTTTGGGTGCCGGTATAAGTAGCGCCTTCAACCGAGTTAAAGCCCACCTTGGCAACTTTAGCCAGGGTAGCAACCGGGTCTTTAGCCATCGCATCGCGTACGGTATAAAGCTGTACGCCTACATATCTTTTTTTATGTGCTGCAAATAATTCAGGAGCCATTAACAGGCCGGCCGATAGCATTGCGCTGCTTTTCAGGAACGATCGTCTTGATGTCATTATCTGGTTATTTTAATTGGTTTGTGTAAATGTAACACATTGACTATACAAAACAAATAGACCCGATAATTATTACAAGGTTTAATTTGAAGCCGGGCGTGGTGGCTTTTTCTTGCCAAAACGTTTTGGGTTGCGCTGACCGTCCCTGCGCTGCCCCGGTGCAGAACTATGCGGCCGGTCTTCTTTCGGTGGCGCCTCAATGCCTTTCAGCTCTTCGGGCAGTTCTTTTTGGGCAATAGGTTTCTCTATGAGGTCCTCAATACTTTTTAAACGTTTCAGGTCACGGTTGTTCACAAAAGTTATAGCTGTGCCTTTAGTAGCAGCACGTGCGGTACGGCCAATACGGTGTACATAATCCTCAGGGTCGCCGGGTACATCGTAATTAACAACCAGGTCAATTCCCTCTACATCGATCCCGCGAGACAATGCATCGGTACCAATAATAACAGGTAACTGCTTGTTTTTAAAACGTAGCAGAATCTCTTCACGCTCAGTTTGTTGCAAGTCTGAGTGAAAAGCGGCCACGCTGATATGTGCCGACTTTAATTCTTTATAAAGCGATTTTACAATTTCCTTACGGGATGCAAAAATGATTGAGCTTAGGTAACCGCCATCTTTCAAAAGCATTTTTAATAATGGCGTTTTTTGCCCATCGTGCAGTTTGTAGATCTGCTGATCGATACCGGCGGCAGGTTGTGATATGGCGATATTAACCTGTTGCGGGTTGTTTAAAATAGCTTTAGCCAGCGTACGGATCCTGCCTGGCATAGTAGCCGAGAATAGCAGTGTTTGGCGTTTTTTGGGCAGATAACCAATAATGCGCATAATATCGTCAGAGAAACCCATGTCCAGCATGCGGTCGGCCTCGTCCAATACCAAATGGGTAATATCATTAAATTTTAGCACACCCGATGTAAGGTGGGCTATAAGCCTGCCCGGTGTGGCTATAATAATGTTTACGTTGTTTTGTATACCACGGCGTTGCTGCTCATAAGCCATCCCGTCGCCGCCACCAAAAACCGCTTGTGAGCTGATACCTGTAAAATAGGCAAGGCCTTCTACCTGCTGGTCTATTTGCTGGGCAAGCTCGCGCGTTGGGGCAAGCACCAATGCTGTAGTATGATGATTATGTGTATTGGCTATATGATTTAGAACCGGTAGCAGGTATGATGCTGTTTTGCCGGTGCCTGTTTGCGCGCAGGCTATAAGGTCGTCGCCATTCATAATAACCGGTATGGTCATTTCCTGTATGGGAGTTGGGGTGGTGTACCCCATGCTTAAAACGCCTTCTAAAAGTTGTTCGTTGAAATTAAAATCCTGAAAAGTCACTTATCTTATTAAATGTAAGGATGCAAGTTAGGCATTTTTGCGGGTTATACGATTGTTTACTTTATTATGATGAAGTATCTCATAATTTTGACACTGCAAAAAGGACAGTAAAATTACTGTTTAAAGAAAACTATTTTCTTGCCGAATCATTTATAAGTATTCGTTAGTTCATATGTTTAAACATCTTACCACCGCCGCTCAAATCCGTTTTATAACCATACTTCTGCTCGTTTTATCCCGCGGGGCCAGTTACGCCTCAATAATTGATACAGCTGCAAATCATGCTGCCGATACGGGCAAAGTTGCTACGCGCATTATCAACCGCGATTTTAACAACATCTATGTACAAAACCTAAAGCCCTCTTTTTTTGGCCAGGAACTTTTTCAGCCGGTTAAAACAAAATTGGTGGGCGATATTAACGCACACTTTGTATTGTTCAATACCACAAAATCGCGTTTCTTTTTTGATGTATCGGCAAGGATAAAAGTACGCCTGTTAGCACAATATGGCGAACCCGTAAAATCACCGAGTTACATGCCAAGTGGTAACTTATACTACCGGCTAAACAGCGATGCCTACAAACCTCAGTTTCTGCAATTGAGCTACACCCACCATTCTAACGGCATCCGCGGGTCAACCCTGCTGCCTGATGGCTCTTTTAACCGCGACAGCGGCAAGTTCAGCACCGATTTTTATTCGCTTAACTACACTATTGGCAAACGGGTAGATAAAACCAATACCATTGATAACCATTACAGCACCATTGGTATTGAGCTACACCGTGGCTTATTTGGTAACGATGCCGCATTAGGGCTGCCCGGCCATTATGGTTTTGTACGTGTAAATGGTGGTTACATCTATAACATTGCCAAAAAGTATCAGGATGATATCGACCCTAATAAATCATCTTTTAAAAACTGGCAGCGCATCCAGTTCGATTTCACCTACATTGCCGATAAATACGATGGTTATAATGCGTTTAACCTAAAAAAACGCCTTAATGTAAGCCTGAAGTATTATTACCAGTTCCCTTTTATGCAAAACGTTTCGTTTATTGTGGGAGGCGGTTATCGTGGGCAGGATGACTACAACATTTACTTTGAGGACAGCTACGCGTACGTGCAGTTTGGTATCGCATCGGGCTTAAACTTTTTATTCCATAAGAATTAACATTCTCTTCATATCGGTAAAAATTTTGATTGATATATTGCGTTACTATAGCATCAATTAAAATAAATACTACTTTTAGCCTTTGTAATAAAAACAAGGAGCGTTGCCCCTGCGCTGCTAAATCTGATAACCAAATGAAAAAACTAATTTTAAGCGCGCTTGCTGTTGCAGCGTTACAGTATTCATCAATGGCACAAACCATAAAATTATTTGATGGCAAAACCACTACCGGCTGGCATGCTTATTTACAAAAAGACGCAGGCCCATGGAGCGTTGTTGACGGCGCCTTACAGTTTGACCCTAAAGCACCAAACTCGGCCGACCTGGTAACTGATGGCGAATACGAGAATTATGACCTTTCTGTAGACTGGAAAATTGCCGAAGGCGGTAACAGCGGGATCATTTTTGGCGTGCATGAAGCCCCCGCATTAGGCGCAACCTATCTTTCGGGTATCGAGATGCAGGTATTAGATAACGTAAAGGCAGAAGATAACAAAAAACCAAGCCACCTGGCCGGTTCATTATATGATTTAAAAGCGGCTCCTGCTGATGCGGCGAAACCTGCAGGCCAGTGGAACACTGCCAGGATCCGCAAGGATAAAGGCCACCTAACTTTTTGGCTTAATGGTAAAGAAACTGTTGACGTACAAATAGGCAGCCCCGAGTGGACAGAAATGCTGAACAACAGCAAATTTAAAACCTGGAAAGATTTTGCAGCCTATCCAAAAGGCCGCATCGCCCTGCAATCGCACGGTGCTGTTGTAGCATACAAAAACATCAAACTTAAACAACTGTAATTTTACCTGAGAACAACCTAATTCTTTATAGTTCGACATATAAATGGAAGATATTCAGATCAAAAAGTCCGGCACCGTTTACGACGCAATTGTAGTTGGTTCCGGCGCAGGCGGCGGTATGGCCGGTTATGTACTGGCCAATGCAGGCCTTAAAGTGCTGATGCTTGAAGCAGGCGCTTATTTCGACCCGAAAACAGATTCGCACCAGTTAAAATGGGCGTGGGAATCGGCCCGTCGTGGTGCCGGTACAACCCGTCCCTTCGGTGATTTTGATGCTGCCTATGGCGGCTGGGAACTGGAAGGCGAACCTTACACTCAAAAAGATGGTACCGAATTTGCATGGTTCCGCTCGCGTATGCTGGGCGGCCGTACCAATCACTGGGGGCGTATCTCGTTACGCATGGGGCCTGAGGATTTTAAACCAAAAGACGGCCTTACCGATCCGTGGCCAATCTCCTATTCAGACCTGAAACCTTTTTATGATAAGGTTGACCGTATGATAGGCATCTATGGAACTGTTGAAAATATTGAAAGCGAACCCGATGGCATTTTCCTGCCGCCGCCAAAACCACGTTTAAATGAGCTTTTTATTAAACAAGGCGCAAGTAAAGCGGGTGTAAAAGTTATTACCGGCCGTGGTTCGGTATTAACCGAGGCTTTGCCCAATAATAAAGACCGTGGCGCTTGCTTTTTTTGCGGGCAATGCGGCAGGGCATGTAAAGTATATGGCGATTTTTCGGCATCATCATGCCTGGTTATCCCGGCTATAAAAACCGGTAACCTAAAAGTAATAACCAACGCCATGGTGCGCGAAGTGCTTACCGATAAAGAAGGCCAGGCAACAGGCGTATCGTACGTAAATAAGGATGACTTGCAGGAATACCAGGTAAACGCCAAAGTAGTAATACTTGGCGCCAGCGCCGGCGAAAGCGCCCGTTTGCTGCTTAACTCAAAATCGGCGGCACACCCGGGTGGTTTGGCCAACAGCAGCGGTGTAGTTGGTAAATACTTGCATGATAGTACCGGATCCGGCGCGGGCGGTTTCCTTCCGCAACTGATGGACCGTAAGCGTTACAATGAAGATGGTGTGGGCAGTGTGCACATCTACTCACCATGGTGGCTTGATAATAAAAAACTAAACTTCCCGCGTGGGTATCACATCGAATATGGTGGCGGTATGCACATGCCATCATACGGTTTTGGTGGCGGTATACAGGATATGAACGGCGCTGTACCGGGCCGCGATGGTAAAAAGAAAGACGGCGGCGGCTACGGCGCTTCACTAAAAGATGATTACCGCAGGTTTTATGGCACCCAGGTTGGCATGGCCGGCCGCGGTACTGCCATTGCCCGTGCCGACAACTATTGCGAAATTGACCCTAACGGTGTGGTTGACAAATATGGTATCCCGGTATTGCGTTTCCACTACAAGTGGACCAACGACGAGATAAACCAGGCCAAACACATGCAGGAGACCTTCCAGGAGATATTGCATAACATGGGCGCTATTTACGGCGAAATGCAAGGCAAGGATACCAATTATGGCTTAGAAGCACCAGGCAAAATCATCCACGAAGTGGGTACCGTTCGTATGGGCGACGATCCAAAAAAATCGGCATTGAATAAATATTGCCAGGCGCATGATTGTAACAACCTTTTTGTGGTTGATGCCGCGCCATTTGTGCAACAAGGCGATAAAAACGCCACCTGGACCATACTTGCATTAAGTATGCGTACCGCAGAATATATTTTATCACAACGTAAAAAACTTAACGTATAAGGCCATGAACAGACGCGAATCCCTTAAAGCAATAGGTTTAGGAACTTTAACAACCGGGCTTTTAATAGGCGTTGGTTGTAAGCCAGGCGAAAAAGCAGCCCCGGAAACCACCGCCGCCGGAAAAGCAGCAGCAGTGCCGGGCCGTATGCCCGAAGAAGTAGAACGTGAAAATAAGATCAAGGCCGAAAAGTATTTTGATGAGCACGAAATGGCTACTATTACCATACTGGCCGATATTATTATCCCTAAAGATGCCCACTCGGGCAGTGCATCTGATGCAGGTGTACCCGCCTTTATTGAGTTTATTGTAAAAGATATCCCAAGCCACAAATTACCCATGCGCGGCGGCCTTAAATGGCTGGATATGCACTGCCTGAATACTTATGGCAATCCGTTTATTAAATGCAGCAGCAAACAGCAAACCGAACTGCTTGATCAGATAGCTTATCCGAGCAAAGCCAAACCAGAAATGGCGCAGGGCGTAACCTTTTTTAACCGCATGCGTGATCTGACAGCCTCGGGTTTTTGGAGCAGCGAAATGGGCACCAAGGATATTGGCTATGCAGGCAACGCCCCCAACAAATGGACGGGCGTACCAACCGACGTATTAAAGCAATACGGTATGGAAAACGTAACGATATAAAAAAGAAAAGCGCTCCGAAAGGGGCGCTTTTCTTTTAACAATCTTTTAGTGGGTAACTCCTACCGAGCAAAAAGATGTTTGGATTTCTACAAAGCGGTAGCCTCTACGAGGCTGATTTGTTTTTATAGCCTACTATATCAAGAATTATAGCCGAGCAGAAAGGTTGATAGTGTTATTTGATGTGTTGCTTTTGAGAATGCCCCATTAGGAGCTACCGCTTTGTAGTAAAATAACAAATGTGATATTGCGTGCCGTAGGTACGCTACCTATTAGCTAAACCACTTTTTGCTGGTGGCCACTTTTATGGCCGATGCTTTATTGCACACATGTAGTTTATCGTAAATATTGGCAATGTGCTTTCGCACGGTGTGCGGGCTTATAAACAGGCGCTCGCCTATTTCCTGGTAGTTCAGGCCATCAACAATACGGTTCAGGATCTCCATTTCGCGGGTTGATAGCAGGTGCTCATCTTCTTCAATGGGCTTAACCGGCTCGGCTACATTAGGCGTGTTCCTTAACAAGGCCAATGCTTTACGTGCAATGCGTGGCGACATGGGTACGCCGCCCTCATGTACTATCTCGGCAATGGCTTTAACAATATTAGATACTTTTTCATCTTTCAGTAAATACCCGCTCGCACCGGCTTTTATGGCCTCAAAAAGCTTATCATCATCATCAAAAACAGTAAGCATTAAAAAATGCATATCGGGGTATAAACTTTTAACTATTGCAACGGCTTCAATGCCATCCATTACAGGCATCTCAATATCCATCAAAACCACTTGCGGGCGCTTTTCTGCAGCCAGTGGCTTTAGTTGCTCTATAAAATCGGCCCCATCACCAGCCTGCAGCACTATGTTTATCTCTTTATAATAGGAGATATTGTTAACCAACGCTTCGCGAAGCAATCGTTTATCATCAACAATAGCAACCGGTATATGGCTCATAGTAATCAAAGTTATCTCCTTAAAAATAACGATATTAAATTAATAAAGCCATCCAAATTATATGGACAGCCTTTATTATTGTTGATTTTAGGGTATTAATATTTGTTTTTATAGTTTTTAGAAGTTAAAGCCAACGCGTAGGCCCATAAAGCCCGCGCCCTGGTAACCCTCGTACCTGATGCTGGCATCAAATCCCCCCAGTTCTACACCAACACCCGGTGCGTAAGTAAAGTGTGTGCTGCCAACAGACTGCAAGTCGCCGTTAGAATCGCTATAGTATGACCTTACAATTGTTGCACCGGCTTCGGCAATGCCGTAAAAGTTACCACCAAATTTATATTTATAACCAGCCTTAACGGGTATATTTAACTGTGCTTTGGTATCTATACCCAAGGTAGAAAGATCTTTGGGTAAAAAAGCAATAGCGCCAGATGTTAAAGTAACAGCGCTTGCATCGTCAATACCAAAAGCAGCACGTATTGTTAAACCGGCGCCAACGTTATAGGCAGATTTTAATGCGCCTACAGGCAGGGCACCTTCAACACCCAAACCAAGCTTGAAACCCTGTGCGTACGATCTTGTAGCAAAACCGGCCAGGATGATGATTGCGATAGTAAAGATTTTTTTCATTGTTTTAAGATTTAAGTATTTATTATTTGTTAGGCTTTTAATAATGCTAAGCAACAGCAATATAGCGGGGTTAGCAATACCGCATTTGCGGTATATTGTTACGTAATTATACAGGGATGAACACCACTACATAACAATCTGCTCCTAAATTGCTCACACTTTCCAGCCCCGTATAATTATTTAATACTTATTTATATATCTCCGTAAGCTAACATCCTTTACAAAACATTACATCTTTACTTAATAAAACATAAGGTGTGCCCCGTTCATAAAAATCAATTAATTTGCAGCTCTATTTAAGGCTGATGTTTTTTATACTTTCTAAAGTGCTTGTTGTATTTATCTTTCCGCTTACCTGGGCGTTCGGCCTGTTGGTTTACGCGGCTTTTACAAAAAGGCAAAAACGCAAGCAGGCGCTTTTAATAGTAGCAATAACCCTGCTCTACTTTTTCTCGAACCGGTTTACAGCCGATACAATGGCCCGGATCTGGGATGTGGCGCCCTATCAGCCATCAGCAAAAACCTACAGCTGTGTTGTGCTTTTAGGCGGGTTTGTTTCCGAGGACGAAAGTGGCCAGGGTTATTTTAACTGGGCGGCCGATCGCTACACGCAGGCCACTAAATTACTGGCAAACCATACCGCGTCGCACTTATTATTTAGCGGCGGCAGTTCGGATATTTACCCGGATGGGTTTAGTGAGGCTGCTTTTGTTAAAGCGGAGTTAAAAAAACAAAACTTTGCCGATAGCCTGATCCTTTTAGATGGTAAAGCCCGTAATACGGCCGAAAATGCCATATTTGCTAAACAACTATTAAAACAGGCTAATTTACAACCGCCCTATTTGATGGTTACATCGGCATTTCATATGCGGCGGGCAATGCTGATATTTAAAAAGGCAGGTATAAACGTTGTGCCTTATACAAGTAATAATATGGCACCTATAAGGCATATTTATTTAAAAGATTTTTTGCCAGATGTTGATGCCATAAACCAATGGAATATTTATATTAAAGAAATGGTGGGCTACATAGTAGCTTGCCTAAGCTAATACAACATGACTATGAAAAAAACACTGCTATTATTATTACTGCCAGCCTCGCTATTACAGGTAGCTTACGCTCAAAAAAGCCCTAAAAAAACAACATCTGGCAACCCTATAGCCGAGGGTTGGTACGCCGACCCGGAAGCCACCATATTTGGTAAAGAATACTGGGTTTACCCCACCTACTCGGATAAGTACGACAAGCAGGTGCATTTTGACGCCTTCTCCTCGCCCGACCTGGTAAACTGGACCAAGCACGAGAACGTGCTGGATTCATCAAACGTAAAATGGGCCAAACGCGCCATGTGGGCACCCGCTATTGTTAAAAAAGATAATAAGTACTATTTCTTTTTCGGGGCGAATGATATACAAAGCGATAAGGCTTATGGAGGCATAGGTATTGCAGTAGCTGATAAGCCCGAAGGCCCCTTTAAAGATTATTTAGGCAAACCGCTTATTGATAAGTTTTACAACGGTGCCCAGCCAATAGATCAGTTTGTGTTTAAGGATACCGATGGCCAATACTATATTATTTACGGCGGATGGGGCCATTGCAACATCGCGAAGCTAAAAAAGAATTTTACCGGTATTGAACCCGCAGCAGGTGGCAAAGCCTTTAAAGAGATAACCCCGGAGGGGTATGTAGAAGGGCCTGTTATGTTTATCCGCAAGGGTAAATATTACTTTATGTGGAGCGAGGGCGGGTGGACAGGCCCCGATTACCGCGTAGCTTACGCCATTGGCAATAGCATAAACGGCCCGTTCAAAAAAATTGGGACTATATTACAGCAGGATGCGGCTATAGCAACCGGCGCCGGCCACCATTCGGTGATAAAAGTACCGGGTAAAGACGAGTGGTATATTGTTTACCACCGCCGCCCCCTAACTGAAACCGACGGCAACCACCGTGTTACCTGTATTGATAAAATGACCTTTGATAAGGATGGTTTGATCAACCCGGTGAAGATAACCAACGAAGGGGTTACGGCGAATAAGCTGAAATAACGATATAATCTGTCATTTCGTACGAGGTACGAAGAGAAATCTTATACGCCTTGCTTATTAGCCACAAGCGAGAACACTTGCGGCGAGCGCTATTCCTCACGTCATTGCGAGGAGCGATAGCGACGTGGCAATCTTCGATAGAGAAGTAGGTGACCTTGCTATCGAAGATTGCTTCGTACCTCGCAATGACGGGTGGAGTTATTTTTCTTAATCTCCTACCCCACTATCTTCATATTCTCGGCATCCCAGTGGATAATTTTATTCTGGAAGTAACTGTCGTTACAGGCAAGTGCCGGCGCTGCCGCCCGGAAACCAAATGCAGCGTCCTCCACCACTGGCTTACCCGTACGTACCGAATCCATAAAGTTGGCGAAGTGGTCGTTAGAGGCGTTGTACCCATCAGGTGCGCTGTAGGTTATGGGGTCAAACTTTGGCCGAGTGCGTTGCTCCTGGGTATATCGTTTGTTGTAATCGTCCATTAAAAGTTTTTGCTCAGCTTCGGTATAGGTAAAGTACGAATCCCAACCACCAATGCCGGGTGCAGCTGCCAGCTTGTTCTGCTGTATCCTGAAGCTTTCGCCCTCGCCGCCAATATCCATCACCCCCTCCGATCCTACAATCTTGGTTGTGGTTTTATCGCCCTCGCCGCTAATAAAGTTAACCCTTAAGGTAACCTGGAAAGCCGGGTGTTCTTTGGTTTCGCCATAACGCACAACAGCGCTCATTACGTCAGGCACGTTACGGCCATCCTTCCAGTAAGCCAGGTCGCCTATAGAATAAATACTCTCAGGCCCTTTAGACCCGGTTATAAAGTGGATGCCGGTTAATAAATGCACAAATAAATCGCCTGCAACACCGGTACCATATTCGCGGTAGTTTCTCCATCTAAAAAAACGCTTCGGGTCAAAATCCATTTTCTTATCTGCGTTTGCCTGATAACGTGCCCAGTCAACATTTTTTATATTCCCATCAGTCGGAATGGTATATTGCCAAGCGCCAAGCGCATCCTGGCGGTTAAAAGATGCTTCGATAGAATTGATCTTACCAATAGCGCCTGATTCATACATCTCTTTCGCTTTACGGTAAGCAATGCTGCTAACCCGCTGGCTCCCCACCTGAAACACCATCTTAGTTTCTTTTTGCACCCTTATCTCCTCCAACCCCTGGCTTATTTTGTGTACCATTGGTTTTTCGCTGTAAACAGCTTTGCCCTTGCGCATGGCATCCATGGCTATCTGGCTATGCCAGTTATCGCTGGTAGCAACTATAACAGCATCTATATCCTTACGGTCCAGTAATTCGCGGTGGTCCATGGTGGTGAACAGGTTTTTTCCGTAAACCTCTTTGGCATGTTCCAGGCGGCCTCTGTACAAGTCGCAGGCACCAACCATCTCTACTCCCGGCACGGTTAACGCAGCATTGGTATCATTATAACCCATTATCCCCATACCAATAGTTGCTATCCGGATCTTGTCGTTAGGAGATACGCGCTTTTCGGCCCGTAATATCCTCACTTCATTCTCTTCTTTAGCTGCTAAGCTGGTAAGCGATGCGGATGTCAGTAAAACTGAGGTACCCAGGTGCTTCAAAAACTTTCTACGGTCTGTGGCCATTTTGTTGAATAAATTAAGCTTTAATAATTGGTTAATTAATTGCAGGCGCAATTAAGGGTTTAAAAAAGGCAATTTAATAAAAATACTAAAAGGAAAAAGCCTTTACATGTATTAATATACAGTTAGTTAACTATTATATTTAAAACTACAAAAAACTTTTTAATTTTATTTAAAAAGTTATAAATTGCAGATGATTACCCCAATCTGTAAACCATCAATTATAGTGTATGAAAAAATTATCCTTACTGGTATGTTCCTGCCTTATGGGCACTTTTGTTTTGGCGCAACAAGCCAATACAAGCATCGCCATTATCCCCGAACCTGTTAAAATAACCACGCACACCGGGCAATTTGTATTACCGGCTGTTTTAACTGTGCAGGCAGGCTCGCAGGAGGGAATGACGCCTGTGCTAAACCTTATCAAAAACAAATTTTCTACGGCTACCGGTAAAATCATCCGGGTTAATGCGGCTGCCCCTACAGCAGCTCTTAAACTGGTGCTTAATAAAACTACTGATAATGTGATCGGTAAAGAAGGGTATTACCTGTCGGCCAAGGCAAAAGGCATAACCATACGGGCCAATACAGAGGCCGGCCTGTATTATGGTGTACAAACCTTATTACAATTACTGCCAAAAGAGATTGAAGGAAAAGTAGTTGCCAAAAATATAAAATGGGCAGTGCCAATTGTTGATATTACCGATTACCCGCGCTTTGAGTGGAGGGGTTTAATGTTTGATGTATCTCGCCATTTCTTCACCAAAAAAGAAGTGATGAGCTATATTGATAATATGGCTAAATACAAGCTTAACCTTTTCCATTGGCACTTAACAGATGATGAAGGTTGGAGAATTGAAATAAAAAGTTACCCTAAGCTAACTACTGTTGGTGCTTATAATGTTAAACGCGAAGGCAGCTTTGGAGATTTTATTCCGCCAAAACCTAATGAACCGCGCACGTATGGTGGCTATTACACCCAGGATGATATTCGTGAAGTGATTAAGTACGCTCAACAGCGTTTTGTAAATATTATGCCCGAGGTTGATGTACCCGGCCATAGCCTTGCAGCGGTTGTTGCCTATCCTGAATTATCGGCTACGGCAGGTGCCGATAAATACGTAGTACGTTCGGGCGAAAAGATAATGGATTGGTCGAAACCCGGCCATCCGGCACTGGTGGATAATACGCTAAACCCTGCTGGCGAGTTTACATATACCTTTTTAGATAAGGTAGTTGGCGAAATAGCCGAGCTATTCCCTTTTCCGTACATCCACATGGGTGGCGATGAGTGTGCCAAAAATTTCTGGGAGCAAAGCGACCAGGTGAAAGCCCTGATGGCTAAAGAGAACCTGAAAACACAGGAAGAGGTGCAGTCTTACTTTGAGAAACGATTGGAGAAGATAGTAGAATCGAAAGGTAAAAAGTTTATGGGCTGGGATGAAATACTGGAAGGCGGCATTGGCCCCAACGCGGCTTTAATGAGTTGGCGCGGGGTTAAGGGCGGTATAGAGGCTGCCAAACTTGGCCACGAGGTTGTGATGAGCCCAACAACCTTTGTTTACCTGGATTATATGCAAAGCGACCGCATAATGGAACCGCATGTTTACGCCAGCCTACGCCTGAGCAAAACCTATGAATTTGACCCGGTGCCCGAAGGTGTTGATGCCAAAATGATAAAAGGCGGGCAAGCCAACCTTTGGACAGAGCAGGTGTACAACATCCGCCAAGCGGAATACATGACCTGGCCACGTGGCTTTGCGTTGGCAGAGAGTGTATGGTCGCCGACATCAAAAAAGAATTTTAATACGTTCTTCACTAAAGTGGAAAAACATTTTGCCCGTTTTAACGAGGCAGAAACCAAATACGCCCCAAGCGCTTACGACCCTGATTTTAAACCGGGCCGCAATGCCGATAGCACTTTAAATGTAACCCTAACCAACGAAGTACAGGGGCTTGATATTTACTACAGCTTTGATAACTCGTACCCCGATAATTTTTATCCTAAATATACCGGTGTGCTTAACATCCCTATTGATGCTACGCAGCTAAAGGTAATTACCTACCGTGGCAAACAACCGGTTGGCCGTATGGTAAGCATGCCAATTGATGAGTTAAAACGCAGGATGGGAAAGTAGTAAGCTATTAGCAGTTTACATAAGAAAGCCGCGCCAGTTTTGGTGCGGCTTTTTATTTGGCTTGCTATTTTAACCACAGAGAACACAAAGGATTTGCATGTTCTTAATCACAGAGAACACAGAGCCTGTCTCATTCTCTCTGTGTACCTTTGTGGCTAATATTTATTAGTGTGTCTTTCTGCCCTCTGTGGTTAAAATACGCCCACTCTACTCCTTCCTTTTCATTCTCGAAAACGGAAAACCGTTGCAGCCTTTCATTGGGTTTTGCCTGTCGGCTTTGGCGGTGGTTTCGGCTATCTCGTCGGTTTTAGCATCGTATACGCTAAGGCAGAAGCCCCATTTCCAGGGCTCCATATTGCTGAACTGCATATAATCTATGCGCGTGTATAAACCGCCTTCACCAGGGTTTTGGCCATCATTGCGGGCTACGATGTACTGGTCTTTAACATTCCATTTAATGATATGGTATTGGGTGCGGGGCAATTGCATAAACAGGGTGTCATTAACGGTGTAACGGATGCCGTAATCGTCCACAAAATTACCTTTAAACATTGCGGGGATCTTCTCATCAATACGATGAGCCTGTTTTTTATCGCCGATGCCAATTATCGATAGGAACAGTATTACGAAAGCCAGTTTTTGCATGTGCTAATTTATTAATTTTTAACCACAGAGTACACTGAGGATTGGCATGCCTTTAAAACACAAAGGTCACAGAGAAATAAATCTCCGTGACCTCTGCGAAATGCTTTATGTCCTCTGCGATTAATTCTTCTGCTTATTTAGCAGCGAATAATGTTACGTAGTTTTTACGGTAATAATATGCCAGGAACAGGTTACCAATTAACAATGCAACTGCCGTAGGTACGCCATCAGGCGCTACAAATATGTGCGTTAATAAAATATTTATTACAATCGGGAATATCACAACAGTAGCAAGGGTTACGTAGCGCCCAATTAAAAATAATATAGCGCATACCAGTTCTGTTACCTTTATAAAGGTCATTAAATAGCCGGATGCCGTTATACCTGCCATAAAGGTTTTGTTAGCTTCGCTCATTTCGGGCATTTTACCCATGTTGATTTTAAAAAGCACTACAACTGATGCGAACAGGAACATTAGTCCCATCAGTGTACGAACAATGATCATTGCAATCTTCATAATATTTAAAGTTTAGTGTGTGTTTATTCTTTCTCCAGTATCTGTTTAAGGTTATTCAGGCTTATTTCCATATCAGCGCCCAGCATTTTTTCCATGTTCATGAATAGCAGCATGGCATTCATCGGGAACGGCATTTTGCTGGCAAAAGCCCATTTTACGGTAGTCGTATCTTCGGTTACCGATTGCGTTGCGATGTAGGTATCGGCCACGCCCGCAAACGGTTTTATAAAAACCACACGGATATCTATCCGCTCACCATCAATAATTTTTTCGATGGTTTGCTCACCTTTGCCGGCTTGTTTAATATCGCTATCCCAGGCAGCGGCAAAACCCTCGGTGCCATCAGTACCGGTGTAGGTCATCCGCTTATTAGGGTCGGTCATTACCATTTGCTGTAATAATCCATATTACGCAAAAACTTAATGTAGTCAAATATCTGCTGGCGGGGTTTGTTAATAATAATGCTCCGCTGTACAGCGTACTCTTTTGGTGCGATAAGTGCCAGCACCAGCACTACTACTACAATACCTGCAATAATGCCTAAAATGGTGGTTAAGGTATCCATTATTATGTGGTTTTAATGGTTTGGTACTTCTTCCAGAAGTAATACAAGATAAACATTATTACAAGTATTACCAGCGGCATAATTAACAAACCTGCCCCATCGCCAACGGCTGCCCTTGATGCAAGTGCTCCTATAAAGTTAATAGCAAAGCCTGCAAAAGCCCATTCTTTTATAATTTTAAACTTGTTTTGCAGTATGGCAATAGCGCCAAATAATTTGAATACCCCGGTAATTACCATTATATAAATAGGGTATCCCAGGTGGCGCATAACCTCCTGCCCGGCTTCTTGTTTACTAATACCACCGTAAGCATCGCCCAGCATGGCTAAAGCAAATAATATGGTTAGTCCCCAATAAACGATCTTGACAGTTTTTGTATTCATGATATATAGATTTAAGGTTAATAGTTATTGTTCGTCTGTAAATACGCCCCAGCGGATACCAAATTTATCAACCACGTTGCCCATGGTACCGGCAAAAAAGGTCATGATGGGGTGTACCACCCTACCGCCTTCCGCCAGTTGAGCAAACTTCTGCTGTACTTCGGCTTTAGTAGCGCAGGTTAAAGTTAATGATACTGCCCCAAGTTCAGTCCCCACATTATCGTCAGGCATATCTGTTGCCAATATATTAAAATCACTTCCGGTTAGGTCGGCATGCAATATACCTTGCTGCGCCTCCGCCGGGAACATCTCCTTCATCGGCGAGTCTTTTACCGGCATCAGGTTAAGCTCTCCGCCCAATACCGCCTGGTAAAAAGTCATGGCTTCGCTGCATTGGTTGTTTTTAAAATTGATGTATGCGCTAATTTTTAACATGGCTTTAGTTTTTCTATGGTTTATAATTGGTTAAGTAAGTATCTCGCAGTAATGTCCGTTTAATTTAAGCAATTCGATGATCCGGTGCGCGCAAAAGTCTTTCCCTTCTACCCGCAGTATCCTATCGCAATCTTCCAGGTCGAAGTTTATTTTGCTGGCCGGAAACTGCTCCAAAAGCTTTTTGATAAGCGCCTGCGATCTTACTTTCCCCCGAACATTTGTCTTAAAAACCTCGATCATCATAAATAAATGTGTTGATGCATTACAAAAGTGCGGTGCTTTACTATATTAAAAAGGGTGTAATTACGACAATCTAAGGGGTTGATTGCGACGGTGATACCATCTACCTTTGAAACTATGAAACACATATCAATCCTTATACCGCAGGGCGAAACCAGCCTGAGCAACATAGAGGCAACTTATAAGATGTTCTCTATGGTGAACCAAACGCTTGACAGGATGAAGAAAGCGCCGCTGTTTAAAATACAGCTGGTTGGCTTAAATAAAGAAACGGCCTTAACAAACGGGCTGTTTACTATTAAGCCTGATATGACCTATGAAGAGGTTGCCAAAACCGACCTGATCATCATCCCCGCGGTGCATGGCGATATTAATAAGGTATTGCGCGATAACAGCGATTTTATTCCCTGGATAATAAAACAATATAAAACAGGTGCCGAAGTGGTTTCGCTTTGCATAGGCGCCTTTATTTTGGCCTCTACCGGCTTGCTAAAGGGCCGCAGCTGCACCACACACTGGCTGATGGCCGATGACTTCCGCAAAATGTTCCCCGAAGTAAACCTCATGCCCTACAAGATAATTACCGACGAAGGCGGCATTTACACCAGCGGCGGCGCGTACTCGTCGCTCAATCTGCTTTTATACCTGGTAGAAAAATTTGCGGGCAGGGATATGGCCATCAACTCATCAAAAATATTCGAGATAGATATTGAACGCAACAGCCAGTCGCTGTTTATCATCTTCCACGGGCAAAAAGACCACGAGGACGAGGTGATCAAAAAAGCGCAGGACTTTATTGAAAATAACTATCGCGACAAAATAACGGTTGATCACCTGGCTGATCTGTTTGCCATCAGCCGCAGGCACCTGGAGCGCCGCTTTAAAAAAGCTACCTCAAACACTGTTGTTGAGTATATGCAGCGCGTACGCATAGAAGCCGCCAAAATGAGCCTGGAAACCATCCGCGAGAACGTGAACGAGGTGATGTACAACGTTGGTTATACCGATACCAAAGCCTTTAGGATGATATTTAAAAAGATAACAGGGCTGTCTCCGGTGGAGTACAGGAATAAATACAATAAAGATAAGGCGGCGTAACAAAGCAACTTCAAAGTGTTCACGTTCACTGCCGTGAACGCCACAAATCACCATGAACTCCTGATAATCAAATATTTAATTTTTAGACAAGTCTAAAAAAGAATGTTTATGAAAAATATAAGATCGTTAATTTTAAGTTTAACATTACTCCTTATGACAAGCAATCTATCTGAAGCCCAAACCATGGGCAAATATGCCAATGTTAACGGCATAAAAATGTATTACGAGGTACATGGCACCGGCAGTCCGTTGGTTTTAATTCATGGCGGCGGCTCTACTATTAAAACAAACTTTAGCCGTATTATGCCCGAGTTTGCTAAAACGCATCAGGTTATTGCTGTTGAACTGCAGGCCCACGGCCACAGCGGCGACCGTGATGCTCCCGAAAGTTTTACCCAGGATGCCGATGATGTGGCCGAACTATTAAACCAGCTTAACATACCCAAAGCCGACTTTTTAGGCTTCAGTAACGGCGGCCAAACCTGCCTTGAACTGGGTTTACGCCATGCGGATAAAGTGCGCAAACTGGTAATTGCTTCGGCTTTTTACAGCCGCGATGCCGTCCCTGAAACGTTCTGGAACGGCTTTGAAACGCCCGATTTCACCCACATGCCGCAAATTTATAAAGATGAATACTTGAAGATAGGCACCCGGGAAGGTTTAATGAATATGTTTAATAAGGACGCGCAACGCATGTACACTTTTAAAGGCTGGACGGATGAGCAGATCCGTTCTATCCAGGCACCGGCCCTTGTTGTAATTGGCGATCAGGATCTGGCCACACCAGAGCATGCCGCAAAAATGGCGCGCTTATTCCCACACGGGCGCCTGGCTATTTTGCCCGGCACACACGGCAGTTACATCGGCGAAGCATACAATCCCAAACCCGAAAGTAAAATCCCTGATCTGTTTGTGGCGATGGTGAACGAATTTTTGGCGGGGGAGTTATAATTTGGTGAGGATACCGAACTAAGGACGATCATTCCTTTTCCGGGTCGTGCGGTTCCACAAATTCCGAATCGTCTAACTCCTCTTTTTTAAAAGCTTCTTCATCCTTACGGTTGCGTATAACGAGCCAGATAATTAAAGCCAGTGCCAGCACTATTACAATTATTATTCCTAATGTGTTAATTTTCATACGGTTACAACCACAATGAACGTGCCCGAAAAAGGGATTTAACAAAAAGATAATATTTAAAATTTGCTACCCCCTGCTGACATACTGCTGTCATTCGCCTGTGCTTTCTTTGTATCATAAACTTAAAACAATAAGCCATGACAAACACAACAACAACAACAACAAACACCCCGGTAATAACCTCACAGGATTTTTTAAAAAACTGGCAGGCGCACCGTGCATTAAGCCGCAGGGTTTTAGCTGCCTTCCCCGAAAAAGAGCTTTTTGAATTTTCAATAGGCGGTATGCGCCCCTATAATGTTTTGGTTGGCGAAATGACAGGACTGGCCAGTGCCGGCATGAATGGTATTGTTACCGGGAAATGGGAAACCACACCGGCGCTTGATCATTTTAACCACGAGATTAACCTGACAACCAAAGCCGAATTATTAGAAGCCTGGGATGAGGTAACCGAGCAAATAGATGCTTTATGGCCACAGATCTCTGCCGAACGTTTTTTTGAAACAGAGGCCGCCTTTGGCCAATACCCAAACACCATTATCAACACCCTGCAGTATCTTTTTGATAACGAGATACACCACCGCGGGCAAGGTTACGTTTACCTGCGCGCCCTGGGTATTGAGCCACCTGCATTCTGGGATCGGTTTTAATCCCCTACAATTGTCAGTCTGAGCCTGTCGAAGACTTAGCAGCCTTGCTAATGGTTCGACAGGCTTATTATGGCAGCTTATTTAGTATGATAGCTAATTTGGCCAACAACACTATATTGCGCCAAATATCATTGCCATGAATTTGCAACCCCGTATCCAAACTATAGCCCCAAAGAAGTTGATTGGCAACCAGGTAACCATGAGCTTTACCGATAATAAAACCCGCGAGTTATGGCAAGCTTTTATGCCCCACCGTAACAAAATAATAAATAAGCTAAATGCCGACCTGATATGCATGCAGATATATGACGGTAATTTAAACTTTAACAATTTTACCCCCAATACCACATTTCAAAAATGGGCAGTGATAGAGGTAGCTGATATTACCAACATACCACCAGGCATGCAATCCTTTACCCTTCCCGGCGGCACCTATGCCGTTTTTGATTACAAAGGCGCTGCAAGCGCATTTGCCCCAACTTTCAGGTATATATTTTACGAATGGCTGCCGCAATCGGGCTATGAACTTGACAGCCGCCCGCATTTTGAAATTTTGGGTGCTAAATATAAAAATGAAAACCCCGAATCGGAAGAAGAGATCTGGGTACCCTTAAAGGCTCAAACTTCTGATTGAGTAATAATTTTAACCTCGTTAATATTTAATTACAGCTAAAATCACCCTTTTTGCATGTGTTTTGTTTTGGTAGATTAGTTGCACTAAACCAATCACCAATACAATGGATATTAAACAGGAAATGGAGGCGCTGCTTGCCCTCCAGAAAGCGCAGCCCGGCGATCGCCCGCTGCTTATGGGCGATAAGGATACCGATATTTTTCAATCCGTATTAAACGATTTAAAAGACGCCGTTATATCCAAAGTAAAAGCTAAAGCTACCGGCTGGATCATGAACCTTGTAGGCCTTGGCCCCGGCCCCGAACCCAAAGACGAGGTTAAAGAAGCCCTTGAGAAACAATATCAGGAACTAAAGGTAATTGAAAGTAAAATTGACGCGCTAAGCGCCGCACTTAATACCGCGGTAGAGGTTATTAAAACCGAAATTGATGGCGCCAAATACTTCACAGCTGTACAGGCGCTTAACCCGAGCGCAGCTAATATCGATGCCGCATTTGAACGGCTTAAAATGGCATCGCAATTAGAGGCCGGCGCCGGCAAAAAATCTGAGCTTGATGAACTGGCAAGTTATATTCGCAACAATATCCCCAATGCCTTTATTGCCATCAAAAATAACCTTTTAGGCACATCATCCGGGGGCGAGAACATGACTTCGCTGGGTACGCGCGTGGCATTTAAGGCAGCTAAGTCTTTAAATGAATACGCAGCTATGGCACATACCCAGTTTATGTACTATTACGGCCTGCAGTTAAAAGCCCTTATGCTCATTATCGAGGCTTACCATTATAACGACTCGTCGGGCATGGCCTCACAATATTACAACAGCTATGTTGGGCAAATGAATGATGAGGTAAAAATATACATCAATTACGCCCCAAAAATCACCCTTCAAAACTCGTTGCAGCTGGATAGCGACGTAGCTGATATTTTGCCAAAAGGCGACCGTGTATATGTGCAGGCTGGCAAGGAAACAGAAAACACCAAATTTATAACCATAAACCCTAAAACCGCGCAAAAAATCAATGAGTTCGCTCCCGATAATGTTCGCTTAAATTGGGTTATGTCCGAAAAGGATGGCTTCGCTTATACTACCTCATTGGCTAAAGATGATTCGGCTCGCTGGGATTTCATCAAAATCAGGTTAAGCGATGCACCGTCAGAGGTGGGCCGTTTATCGTGGGGGCCTCCGGGGAGTGGTTATTTCAGGATGGGGATACTGTTAGGTTACGATATTGATGGCGATTATTTGTACGCCATGTTTATGGCGCTTGGTGTACCCGGTTTTACCATTAAGGTAATAAACCTAAACACATTTGCTTTTGAAAGCGATATCGTATTTACGAACGAGCTACAAGGCATTGGTAGTACGGTAGGCAACGGTGTTAAAGTTAAGAATGGCAAAATATACACCACAGGTACTTTCAATAACGAAAAAGGCTTTACCGTTAAAGTGATTGATATCAGCACCAAAACCATTGTACAAAGCGTAAGCGCCGCGCCTACCAGCGGTAACGGCACAAAATCGCCCCTTGTTATAAAGGATAACCTGATGTATTTTGTATGTGGCGATACCCAGTTAAGGATATTTGATATCTCTACTGATACCCCAACAAAATTATACCAGCAATATTATACCTTTTACATGAAGAATATTATTGTTGATGGTAACCTGATCTATATAACAACAGATAGCAATATGCGGGATACACGCGGCGTATTAGTGGTATTTTATATAGGCCCTAACCTGGCTTTATCACAACTTTCTATGCAGATAGGTAACGGGACCAGTGCTTTGCGTATTGATAAAAACTATTTATATGCCGGCGCTGGCGGTGGCGAAAAAACACTGTATATAATGAGTTATTTAGCTAACCCGAATGCTTTACTCATCCCGGTAACGCCTGCGTTAGCTGGTAGTTTGCCGGAATAAGGCTACAATACAAAAGGCCTTGAACAGAAATGTTTAAGGCCTTCTATTTACATTGTAACGCTTGGGTTAATCTTTTATCCACTTGCTTTTAAAGCCGAGGCGTTTTAACCCTTTTTGTATATCCGGGTTTTTCATCAGCAGTTTCCAGATCAGGCCGCTGCGGTAATTCTCAATCATTACTACTATTGGCCCCTGATCAATAGCCAGGTGTGTTTTGGCGTACCAATTATGCGATTCGCTAAACCCATCGGCAAAACCATACGGGCCCCAGATCTTATCGCCCAGGTCATAATAAAAATGCTTAAGCGCCTGCATAGAATACTGTGGCGTATACGGGAATGATGACAGGGCCGCTGTGGGCTGTATCACACCATAATCAACCTCGGGGCAATGGGCAACATAGCCTTTGTAACTATCGCCGGCGGTTAAGCCCCAGCAGTTTTCGCCGTAACCTTTGTAATGTTTCGGGTTTTCAATACAGTAAGCCCTGTTTATAAGCGTGTGGTTTTTTGTTTGAACGGCATAATCAATATTATGGTCGTCAGTCAAGCCATTAGGGTCAATCCCCATATAGGTGTATTGCTCAAAAAACAAAGGCCCGCCTTTATCAAATTTGCCCAATGGCAACTCATAACCATAATAGGTTTGGCCGTTTTTCCAGCTGCTGCTTTTTACCCAGCTGTTTTCGTAAAGTTCTTTTGAGATGGGGTGTGTTGGCGACGATGCCGACATGATGTAGGTGATCAATGCCTCATCATATCCAAACACAGGGAAATTCATCTGGAAATCGTTATTAGGGCTCCAGTGCCAGTACAGGTTTTTGTCGCCACCGTTGCTATGCCAGTTCCAGTTGGCGGCGTCCCACATTTGCTGTACACGTTTTTGAAAATATCTCTCTTTAATTGTGCTGCCGTTAAAGTATTCTTTAGCGCCTAACAAGCCCATCAGCAGGTATGATGTTTCTACAATATCTGCCCCGTCATCAATCCTGTCGAACGCGATGGTTTTACCCGTTGCGCCGTTCATAAAATGTGGGTATATGCCATGATAGCAATCAGCTTTAATTAAAAAGTCCACTATTTTAATGAGGCGGTTCAGTGCCGTATCACGCCCAATCCACCCACGGTTAACGGCAACAACTGTGCTTAATATGCCCATACCCGTCCCACCAATGGCACAGGCTTCAGGGCCAAATGTGCTTTTGCTTAGGTTAGGCTCATCATAAGCCTCGTTTATATAATCCCAGTAGTATTGTGCTTTAACGGTATTATCGCGTTCCCTTGCCAGGCCACTCACCGGATGGGCATAATGCCAAAAAAAACGGAAGGTTTGCCTTTGCACAATATCAAGCAAAGCCGAGTCGCTGATATTTTTGATGATGCCTACCGGCGCTATTGAAGTTTTTTCGCCAGGTACAACAGCTTTCTTTTTTTGTGCAATTGCGCAAAAAACCAATAGCAGCCCTGCAAGTGTACAGCCGATCTTCCTTTTCATAAGCAATAAATTTTTAGATACTCCGATTGTGTAATTGGTTATCTAATGTAGTGCTTTCTAAATTGATAAGAAAAAGGATTATATCCTATGATCAAGCTATATCCTGAAACGTCCACACCAAAATGCGGTTTGTTTTTTGTCCTTGCGACATGTTAATCGTTTTCACTTCCTTCGCACCCAGATAATCCAGCGATTTGTAGCAGCCGGGCAGTGTGGTTTTTTGCGAGATCAATGACGAGAACCATTTGCACGATTTGGCGAACTCCTTACTTTCGCTCATCATTTTATTCAGGAAACGGGGTTCGCCGCCTTCGCACCAAAGCTCGTTATTGCGGCCGCCAAAATTTAGTTCGGTGCCTTTATCCTGCCCCAGGTTTTTCCACTTGCGGCTCGATTTTTCCTTCACCTCTTTTGATGATGAATGGAACGGCGGGTTACACATCGTTATATCAAACTTTTCGCCGGGCTTAATTATCCCTTCAAAAATATTTGCATAAGATGTTTGCCTGCGGATATCTATAGCGCCAGCGAGATTGTTATCATCTACTATCTTTTTGGCTGCTGCTACCGCAATATAATCAGCCTCGCTGCCAACAAAATTCCAGCCGTAGGCTTTGTGGCCAATAAGCGGGTAAATGCAGTTAGCACCAACACCAACATCCAATACTTTAACGCTATTGCCCGTAGGCACAACGCCGTTATTACCTTCGGCCAAAACATCGGCTATGTAATGGATATAATCGGCCCTGCCGGGAATTGGCGGACATAAAAACCCTTCGGGGATATCCCATTGCGCTATACCGTAATGCAATTTCAGCAATGCTTTATTAAGCGTTTTTACTGCCTCCGGGTCGGTAAAGTTGATGGACAACTCGTCGCTTTCGTTTTGTACAACAAATTCGCGAAGCGCAGGCAAGGCCTTTATCAATGCCTGGAAATCATACCGCCCCCGGTGCAAATTGCGCGGGTGCAGGTTTGTTTTTTCTTCGCTGCTGTTTTGTGTCTGATCTGCCATTACAGGATGCTTTTTAAATCCGCAGGCGAATAATTGATAGATTTTAAGGTTTTGTTATCGTTAGTACGGTAAACCAAAAACAAAGCATCTTCTTCTTTATAATGGGCTTCGCTGCCATCCCTGTTTTTATAATGCGCAATCGTGTCGTTTGCTTCCTCAACGGTTTTGCAGGCCTTGCTCATATTTGAGCGATGCACCTCATCAAACAGTTCCTTAAACTTTTCCCCAAGTCCAAATTCAAGTATGGCGCCGGCTAAAACGTATTGTATATCGCAAAGGGCGTCGGCAATTTCTACCAGGTTATTATCATCAATGGCTTCCTGCAGCTCTCTCACTTCTTCGGCCAGTAATGACACCCTTAAGGCGCTTCTTTCTTTCGACGGGATAGCAGGTTTATCAACTACCGGATGTTTAAACGTTTTATGAAACTCAGCTACCTGGTTTAATGCTCTTGGTTCTTCCATGTTATATTAAAAATGTATTGCTGTAAAATTATGGTATTTAATTCTATTTGTATCTTTCGGGATAATTTTAAACTATGAAAATCCCTGCTGCCGCAAAACTAATCTTAACTATTGCCTTCGCTCTTCTTTTGAATGCCTTTTCGTTTGCATCAGCCAAAAGTCCCGAAGTGCGCGACATTAACATAGCCGGATTGGTATTTAATTCTGAAACCCTTAGCCCAATCGACTCGGCGACCATCTATGATAGCGGGAACAATATACTGGGCACCACCGATAAAAATGGATATTTTAAAGTCACTATCAGTTACAATAAACCGGGCGAGATCTATTTTGGACTACGGATAGTAAAGCATGGTTTTCAAAAATTCATCCGGCGCGAACATTGGGGAAACCTATCGGGCAACATCAGCTCTATCATGTATTTTGGGTTGAATGGTTCTGCCGCTAAAGCCTTCTCATCATCACCTAATAGCATTGCTAATAGCAACGACCTTAGTTATGATAACGTACTGCGCAACTTTGATAAAGTAAAGGAAGAGAAAGCCTTTAACGATAAACTTGCCAAAGCTAAAGCCGATAATCAGGACGTATTTATACAGATAGACAACCAGTTTTATTTGGTTAACAACACCGGTTGGATAAAGCTAACCTCTGAAACCGACCCCGTGGCTATCGACAAAAAAAATATAGTTGCAGCAAATAAGCTGAACACCGTTATAAAACGCAATAGCGTTAAATGGATGACACCGGTAAGCGGCAAAGCAGAAAAATTCGCGGTTCATACCAGATAGAGACCAGCCTATATCGTTTGCTGTTATCGGGCTTGCAACCCTTTTCAAAAAATTGCCGTCTTAAAAGTTAATACCAAAACTTTAAAACTGCATGAAACAAAACCATCACCCGGTTGCGCCAATAGCTAAATTTAGCATGCGCAAATTAGCCTCATGGCTGCTTGTAGCAATTGTGTTATTCTGCGCATTAAACATTCGTGATATTACAAAACTAGTTGGTGTAAAAATACCGGGCTTCCCAATCCCCTATGGCGGAGCCATTGTAGATAATTTAAGCGCAGTTTTATTTGCAATTTTAGCTGCAATTATACTCATCCCACACCCTAAGGGTAATGTGGCAAAAGCATTGGGGCTTACCTGGAATGGTTTTAAGAAGCCGTTACTTACCCTTGTTGCCACCATCCCCTGCTGGATCGGACTGGCCCTACAAGGGCCCCTTGTAAAAGATATTTCCCTGCTTGATATTTCGATGCTGGCTATCGTATTCCCCTTTGCCGAAGAATTGGTGTTTCGCGGTTTTGGATCTTTATTTACCCGCCGCGCATTAGGCTGGCATTGGGCACCGGCCATACTGCTGCAGGCTATTGCATTCGGATGGATCCATTGGCTTTCAGCAGGCGGCGATACAAGCGGAATTGCCCTGCAGGTTTTGGGGATTACCTTTTTGGGCGCTATAATATTTGTGATATTAGATGCTATGGATGGTTATACCATCTGGAGCGGTTTTATATTCCATGCATCGCTAAATGCCGCATGGATCATGTTCTCGGTTTCAGATACCGCCGCAACCGGCTGGATTGGTAATTCCATCAGGATTGGAAGCGCCATTTTAGCCATATTGCTGCTATGGTATTTTAATCAAAAGAAAAAGTAAAAAGCCCTGCTTAATCCTCTGCAAATACATAACGCCATGTTATCGCGCAAAACACGCTGCCTACAATTGGCGCAACAATAAAAAGCCATAGCTGATCTATAGCCGTAGCACCCGAAAGCAAGGCTGGACCTATACTACGGGCCGGGTTTACAGATACCCCTGTTACCGGTATCCCTACAATATGAATAAGTACGAGGCTTAACCCTATGGCTATACCTGCAAAACTGCCATATATGTTTTTTGTAGAGGTAGCCCCAAATACAACCAGCAAAAATATAAAGGTGAATACGGCTTCGGCAATAAAGCCTGCCTGCAAGCTGTAATGGCCCGGTGAAGATAAACCATAACCATTTTGGCCGAGGCCGTTAGCTGCTATGCTATACCCCTCTTTACCGGATGCAATGAGCAGCAAAAGCCCGGCCCCGGTAATGGCCCCGGCTATTTGCGCTATAATGTATATAATACCCTCGCCGGCTTTCATACGGCCAACTATAACCATACCAATGGTAATTGCGGGGTTAATATGGCAACCGGATATGTGGCCTATGGCATAAGCCATGGCCACAACCGATAAGCCAAAGGCGAAGGCTATCCCCAGTAGACCGACGCCTGTTGTACCATTTGGCCCGGCAATAACCGCGCTGCCGCAACCCATTAAAACTAATATCGCCGTGCCCAAAAACTCGGCAAAAAATTTTGATAAAATATTTGTTTTCATAAACATTTAAACCACTTGATAATAAACACTTAACCGCACAAACTAATACTAATACGCCTTGTGTGCATACAAAAGAATTGAATTGTAAACAAGCTGTTTAATGGCTTCGACAGATTGTTAAATTTTACCGACAGAAAGGCAATGAGAAGAGTCTTAGACTAGAAAACTTGAAACTCTACAGGCTAATTTTGTATTGTGCGGCAGGTTTGGAAAATTATTTAACAAATCGGTGTATCCTTTATTTATGAAAATAGAAGATGTAGATTTACTGTTATATGAAACTAAGCAATTCCTTTAGTGGAGCGTTGAGAACATTTGCCTACTTTATGGCAAGCGGCAATCAATATACGCTTGAGGGTGTAGATTATCTTTCTTTATACGGTAATGAACCGAGTGCTATTGAACAGGTTTTTGCGATTTACGCTAATGTGATTGAATTAGATAACGCCGGGAAAGTACTAAATGCTAAATATGCGGAAAAGAGAGCTACAGATTATCTTCGCGCGTATTGTGATGCTTCATTTAAAGTTGATCCTCCATTCGAAGATTGGGAAGTCGCTCTCCATGAATCACCTCCCTTAAAAGAACAAGCTTAGCGGAGGAGGCTAACAAAAAAGCCTTCAGATCTTCATCTAAAGGCTTTAACTAGTTAGTGGTCTCACAGGCTCCGATTTCCAATAATTTTATAGAGGATTTACAATTGAAGTTTTGTGGTTCAATATGAATTTAAAAACCATACATACCACCAGAAACTGAGATTTGCTCTCCCGTAATCCACGCAGCATCATCGGAAGCCAAAAATACAACAGCTTTTGCAATATCTTGGGGCTGGCCTCTGCGACCAAGCGGTGTTTTGGAAACAAACATTTTTTCATACTCACTGCCTGGAGTGACGCCAGCACTGGCTGCACCTTCTGTTTCTGTAGCGCCCGGCAAAATAGAATTGATACGAACGTTTTTTTCACCCAATTCTTTCGACAAAGCAATCGTTATGGCATCCAATGCCGCCTTAGTTGCAGAATATAGAGAGGCTCCGGGAAGGGGCATCTTGCTGGCACCTGAACTGATATTGATGACATTCCCGCCCTTATCGCCAAACAGTTTCAAAGCCGCTTGAATAGTTAATATGGGACCAAGTACATTGACATTAAAACTATTATGAAAAGTTTCTGCTGATATCTGTTCTATAGGTGCATATCCCTGATAAACCGCATTGTTGACCAAAATATTCAAGGTGCCGAAAGCCCGCTTTGTTTCTTCAAACAGTCTGGTTACATCGGCTTCTTTCGATACATCGGCCTGTACCGCAATGGCTATGCCTCCATTGTCGGTTATCTGCTTAACTACGCTATCTGCGTCTTCTTTACTTGAAGCATAATTTACAACAACCTTTGCGCCTTCTGCCGCAAAGTGTTTGGCTATAGATGCGCCTATTCCTTTTGAAGCACCGGTAACTACCGCTACTTTGTTTATTAATTTACTCATGATTTCTATTATTTAAGATTTGATTTATTAGTCGAACTTGACCAGGTCCTTAAAGATGAGTTTGCCCCAGCTATTTCCGTGCGCCTGCACAAGCAGTCCGCCTTCCGAAAGCCCACCCAATTGGATTGGTGAAAAACCGAGATTTTTTGCAAGCTCACCGATCTCGGCTGCGGCGCTGTCATCGTCGCTTGCCAGATAAACGACTCTCCTTCCACCATGTACGGCAGGATCTTGCTCAAGAATGGCAGCGCCCAAATGGTTGAAGCCCTTAACCAGCTTCCCGCCGGTGAAGGCTTGCGCAACAACCATTGCGGAAGGCTGTCCTGCCAGTTGCTCAAGCGGCACGCCATAGGCGTTGGTCACATCGACGATGGTTTTCCCCTGCCAGGTGGGAAGCGCCTTCGCGACCTCTGGGTGCGACTCGAAACGCACGGCCAAAAAGATAACGTCCGCCTTCAGGGCTTCCACCAGTGTGGTGGGAATGATCCCGGGTCCGATAGCGGCCGCGGCTGATGAAAAGCTCTCCGGGTTGCGTGTGGTGGCAACAGATACTGCGATGCCCTTGCGGGCAAACGCGTTGGCTAAGGCCTGGCCGATTTTGCCAAAGCCGATTATTGCGTAGTTAGCTACTTTGTTTTCAGATATACTCATTTTGAAATTATTTTATTTGGATAATATCAATTACTTAGACAAATAGGTCATACCACCATCAACGATGAGTTCAGCACCAAGCATGAACGAAGAATCATCAGAGGCCAGGAAAACCGCTGTTTTACCAATGTCTGCTGGTTGCCCGATTCTGCCTATCGGCATTACACTTGCAAAGTGTTTTTTTACAGCTTCAATTTGCTCTGCGGGAACAAACTTTTCAAATGCCGGTGTATCTGTTGTACCAGGAGTTATCACATTAACTCTGATTTTTCTATCTAAAAGATCGCTTGAAAATCCTTTTGCAAAATAGATCACAGCCGCTTTTGCAGCACCATAAAGCGTAAAATTCGGATATGCCCGATGTGCGGCATTTGACCCGATCAAAATAATAGAGCCACCATCGTTTATATAGGGCAGTGCCTTATTTACAGTGAAGTAAACACTTTTCAGGTTTAAATCAATTGCCTTGTCAAAGTCGGCTTCGCCAAGAGTTGCCACCGTACCTACGGCTCCGCCACCGGCGTTGGCTACGATCACATCTATTTTGCCAAATTTTTCTGCTGTTGCTGCAAACATTCTTTCCAGGTCGGCAAGGTTGGTTACATCGGCGTTGATCGCTATAAAATTATCTCCAAGTTGGGCAACAGCGCTGTCTAAGGTTTCCTGGTTTCTGCCGCCAATAACGCCTTTAGCACCTTCATTTTTGAATTCCTGGGCTATGCCGAACCCAATGCCACTATTCCCCCCTGTAATAACTACTACTTTATCTTTTAACCTATTCATTTTCAATTATTTTATATTTGTTTCGCAAAGATACTATCGATAGTTTATATTTGTAACCATTATGGTTTATTCTGGTTACCACCGGGTAACTACAAATTTTAAAATATGAGAGACGAAAAATTTTGCGCTTCAAATTGTTCATTTACGAGAGCTATTGGCACTATTGGCAATAAATGGAAACCAATAATCCTCAATGTTATTGGCACCCGTACCATTCGTTTTGGTCAGTTGGATTCCATAGTACCACTCATCTCAAGGAAAGTATTAACCGAACAACTAAAAGAATTGGAAGAAGATGGACTATTGGCAAGATTGGCCTATAAGGAACTACCGCCCAGGGTAGAATATAAGTTGTCTGAAAAAGGCTTGGCTTTTTTGCCAATTTTAGAAAGTATAAAAGAATGGAATTGCAAATATGAGGTAGCTCCAATGCCCGGCGAGGCTGATAAAAAAAGCAGGATAAATTATGCCCGGACAGTGTAATATCGAAACTTGAGAATGAACGGAAATGAAAAGTTCCGATTATCTCATCAAAAGGCAATTTTCTCAATTCGTAATTTGACGGATTGTGAATTGTACACCGAAAGCAAATTGTCACCGCAGTTGGCAAAAAAGCCTTCAGATTTTCATCCAAAGGCTTTTTAACAATCTTTCCCATGCCGTTTGCATGGATGGGTTTAAATGTGGTCCCGACGAGAATCGAACTCATATCTAGAGTTTAGGAAACTCCTATTCTATCCGTTGAACTACGGGACCGGTTATTTCAGGAAATGCAAAGGTGCAAATTATCCGTGAAAAATCAATCTGCACATCTGCATATTTTCACAGCAGCATTACCTAATTACAGATCCATTCGGCATTTCATCGGCAGGGGCAACAAAGCTCAACTTACCTTCGGCATTCTCAGCCATCAGTATCATCCCTTGTGACATGATGCCTTTGATCTCTCTTGGTTCCAGGTTAACCAGAATGCTCACCTGTTTGCCTATGATGGCTTCGGGTTCGTAATGCTCGGCAATGCCCGATACTACCGTACGCTGGTCTATCCCGGTATCAATAGTTAGCTTTAACAATTTTTTAGTTTTCGCTACTTTTTCGGCTGTTAAGATGGTACCGGTACGGATATCCAACCCTACAAACTCATCAAAAGTAATGTTAGCTTTTGCAGGTGCAATAACGGGTTTCGCAACTACTGCCGATGCGGCTTTTTTATCCGCCAGCTTTTGTATCTGTTTTTCTATCGCTTCATCCTCTACCTTTTCAAATAACAAAGCTGCGGGATTTAACTGATGGCCATTGGCAAATTCAAGTTCCTGATCAAAAGTAACTGCGTCCAAATTAAGCATACCGAATATTTTGGCTGCTGTCGCCGGCAAAAATGGTTGCAGGCAAGTTGCCAGGTGGCCTATCAGTATTAAACTGTTATGTAAAGCTGTTTTAGCCGCTTCTGGGTCACTTTTAATAGTTTTCCATGGCTCTTGCTCGGTAAGGTAACGGTTGCCTAAGCGGGCCATATCCATCACGTTCTGCAGGGCCGCCCGGAAACGATAGCTTTCCAGATTTTTGCCCAATTCATCGTAGTAACCGCCTAACTCCGCATCTACTTTGGCATCGGTTAATTTAATTATACCGTTATCGCTCTCTACCTTGCCGTCGTAATATTTATGCATCAGTATCATTACGCGGTTAACGTAGTTACCCAAAATGGCAACCAGCTCATTATTTACGCGTGCCTGGTAATCTTTCCAGGTAAATTCACTGTCGCTTGTTTCCGGCAATATCGATGTAAGCACATAACGCAATTCATCCTGCTTACCGGGGAACTCCTCCAGATACTCATGCAGCCAAACTGCGTGATTGCGGGATGTAGATAGCTTATCGCCTTCCAGGTTTAAAAATTCGTTGGCCGGTACATTTTGCGGTAATATATAATCGCCATGCGCCTTTAATATCGCCGGGAATATGATACAATGAAATACAATATTATCCTTACCAATAAAATGCATCAGGCAGGCATCATCTTCGGTATTAGCTTGCTTTTTCCAGTACTGCTGCCAGTCCTTACCATTATCTATCGCCCATTGTTTAGTGGCAGATATATAGCCTATCGGCGCATCCATCCACACGTATAATTTTTTGCCTTTTGCTTCTTCTAAAGGCACGTCAATACCCCAATCCAAATCACGGGTCATAGAGCGTGGCTGCAAGCCCGATTTTAACCAGGAACGGCATTGGCCAAATACGTTTACCTTCCACTCCCCTTCTTTTTCATCAATCCATTTCTCTAACCATGGCTGGTATTTATCCAAAGGCAAATACCAGTGCTTGGTTGGTTTTAACACCGGCTTTTTACTGCTTAGGGTTGATATTGGGTCTATCAGGTCTGTTGGGTTTAGCGATGTGCCGCAATTTTCGCACTGATCGCCGTAGGCTTTATCATAGCTGCAAACAGGGCAGGTACCTGTAATATATCTATCGGCTAAAAACTGGTCAAACTCTTCGTCGTAGTATTGTTCGGAATATTTTTCAATGAACTCCCCTTTTTCGTAAAGGTTTAGGAAAAACTCCTGCGACAGATCATGATGAATAGCCGATGAAGTACGGTGATAGATGTCAAACGCTATCCCAAATTCTTCAAAACTATCTTTAATCTGGTTATGGTATTTATCAATAATAGCCTGTGGCGTGGTGCCTTCCTTTTTTGCTTTTATGGTGATGGCTGCGCCATGCTCGTCAGATCCGCAAATGTACACTACATCCTTTTTCATTAGCCGCAGGTAACGTACAAAAATATCTGCAGGCAGGTATGCCCCAGCCAGGTGGCCAATATGCAGCGGCCCGTTTGCATACGGTAGCGCTGAGGTTATGGTGTATCTTTTATATTTATTAAGTTGCGACATTAAACAGGGATGTTTATTAATTTGCAAAGATAATTTTTTTAAGTCAGAAAGTTGGGAAAGACGGAAAGTCCGTAAGACCGGAAGACAGAATATAAATTAGCTTTAAATAGTATATTTTAATCTTTCGGACTTATGCCGACTAACGGACTTTCGGACACTACCATACCATACTTAAAAAAAGGCGACAAGGTAGCTATTACCTGCCCGGCCAAAAAACTACCTATCCCCATGACGGATGCTGTGAACCTGCTAACCGGCTGGGGCCTCGAGGTTGTATTAGGCGATACCGTAAATGCCTCGTACCATCAGTTTGCCGGCGATGATGCCTTTAGGGCGGCAGATCTGCAGCGTTTTATTGATGACGACAGCATAAAGGCTATCATTTGCGCCCGCGGTGGTTATGGCACCATCCGCATGGTTGACATGGTTGATTTTAGCGCCCTACAAACAAACCCTAAGTGGCTGATAGGCTTTAGCGATATAACCCTGTTGCACGCTCATGTAATTGCTAACTACAACTTGCCTTGTATACACGGGCAAATGCCCCTGAATATTCCCGATGCGTCTGCATATTCGTTAGAAACCTTACGGATGGCACTATTTGGCGATGAACTGGCTTATAATATAGCGCCCAATGCGCTTAACCGCCCCGGAGAATGTAGCGGTATATTGATAGGCGGCAACCTCTCTTTATTAATTGCGGTGTCCGGTTCTGTGAGTGATATGGATTACTCAGGTAAGGTTTTGTTTATTGAAGATGTAGGCGAATACCTGTATGCTGTAGACAGGATGTTACGTGCGCTGAAACGAGCCGGAAAACTTAAAAACCTTGCCGGCCTTATTGTAGGTGGTTTTACCGATCTGAAAGATAATGAGATCCCCTTTGGCCAAACACTGCCCCAAATTGTGATGGATGTTGTAGCAGAATATAATTACCCGGTTTGCTTTGATTTCCCGGCAGGGCATATACCTAATAACTGCAGCCTGATTTTGGGTAAAAAACTTAATCTTTTAGTAAACCGCAATGCAACTGTTATTAATTATAATGTAAATAAATATGGCATACTTTAGTAATTTAAATAACTACCGCAATACAGGCTTATTGATACTGCGGGTTGGTTTAGGCGCAATGATGATCTATCATGGATACCCCAAACTGATAGGCGGCACGCAAAGCTGGGCCGGCTTAGGCGAATCAACCAAATATGTGGGCATTACTTTTTGGCCTGTAATGTGGGGCTTTTTAGCTGCATTGGCAGAAACGGTTGGTGGTTTCCTGCTAATTATAGGTTTAGCATTCAGGCCCGCAGCATTTTTTTTATTAATTAACCTTATTGTAGCAGCGGCTACACATTTTGGCCAGGGCGATGGCTTGGATGGTGCTGCACACGCAGTTGAACTGGCTTTTGTATTTGCAGGTTTAATATTTATAGGGCCTGGTAAATACAGTGTTGATAAAAAGTAAATAAAATGCAAAAATTGCAACTATGTTTACTTTGGTAAAGCAGCTACCTAAAAATATAAATAATTACTACCGCTTTATCATTCTGCACAGAGCCACTAAGAGTTATAATTTTAAGTGTAAAACTTTTATTGCGTGAATAGGCTAACAAAAAAGGCCCTGCTGAAGTCAGCAGGGCCTTTTTTATGAGAAGCTCAATATTATCTTGGGCCTGTATAAGTTAACGTATCAGTGTGCGCCCTGGTTGATGACCAAGTGAACGAAAGATAGAACGTTTTAGTTGCTGGGTCATAACGGTTATCGTAACCAGCTACGTTTTTCAACGCTGCCTGATCGGCCGTCATTGTAACTTTATTGGTTGCCGGATCTACGTTGATAGTTACGTTAGAGATACCACCAACTGTTGTACCGTTATTCCAAAGTGGAGTAAATGCAAGTGAGTTGGCTGATTTGGTTGCTAACGGAATAGACTGGCCTTTAAAATTACCGCCAAGTCCATCCGGATCTGGTGTACGGAAGATGAAGCCTTTATCGCTGTAAACACCATCGTAAATGTTCTTCCTGTTTATTTTAACCAGGATAGTACCGTAGTTACCACTAACAGTAGCGCCGTCAGCACCGGTAATGCTTAATGGCAAAATATATGATTTGCTAAAATCTGTTATTAGTGTAGTGTTCACTTTAACATGTATAGTTACTTTTCTTTCGCCTTTTGGAATCACAGCGTCAGTTGGCAACGTGTAGTAGTTAGCTGGCATATCTTCATAACCCACCAAAGTAATACGGTCTTTATTTTTACGCTCGTCTACATATGCCTGAACAGCGCCTGCTTTAACACCAAAAGTAACTTTTATATCACGCGGTGCTACTGCACCACCTGTATAATTTACTATGAATGTAGCATCTTCAGATGTTCCGGTATCGTAAGCCCTTTCATACAAAGCATAGTTAGCACCAGATGGAGATACAGCCAACTCTGTTGTTGATGATGAAAACTCAACCACCGCCGGAGAATTATCCGGAGTAAGGTTCGCTTTATCATCCTTTAAGCAGGATGACAAGCCCGTAATTGCTACGGCTAATGTTATTATATTTAAATACTTTTTCATATTAATTTAATTTAAATAGGTGGTGTTAATTTAAATCGTAAAACACACGAGATGTAAACGCATTAATACCAGATGGAACGTTAGTTGGGTTAAGCGCATACTCTGAAGCAGGGTATAAAACACGCACCGGTAATTTGTCTGGGCGGGTAGATACCGATTGAACTGATGCAAAAGTAAAATACTTTACATTAGCCGAAGATGTACCTGCCGGGATAGTTATAGACGGATAACCGGTTCTTCTGAAATCAGACCATCCTTCATTACTTTGGATGTAATTTTCAGCAAGCCATTTTTGTGTAATGATTGCTTCTAATTTTTCATCATTACTTGCAGCTACTGCATAATCTACTAAATAGTTGCCAGCATTTTGATCAATGTAATATTGGTATGAATCCAAACCAGCGCCATTGCCTTCAGGAGCATCTGCTTCAGCAGCGTAATCAGGTTGTAAAGCCTCGTTAGCACCGGTTAATAAATACCTTTGAGAAGCACGTATACCTTTTGCAAAGTTCTCAGCATCGTTACCAGCAACAATACCGAACAGGTTAGCTTCTGCCTGTATAAAGTAGCTTTCTGCAGCTAACATAATTGGCTGTGCCATTATAGCGCCTTTTAAAGTACCATAACCAGTAGATGCACTGGTATTGTTAGTACCAGTAAAGAACGAGCCTCCTGGGTTAGCAGCAGCTTTAACAAACGCATCTGTTATACCTAACTGGTTACCGGTTGTATACTCTCTGTAAGTAATGGTTGGTGCATAAGCGCCCCAGCCCCTTACATCATCAGTAAGTTTGTGGCCGTCATAAAAACCTAAAGCATAAAATGTAGGTATTGTGGTTAAGTTAGATGTACCACCAGTGTAAGTATAAGCATAAGCATTCCATGATGGGTTTTGTTTACCATTTTGGCCGGCAACGTAACCTGGTTGTGCTTTAACATCATAAGTAACAAATGTTGCACCAGCTAACTTCGCTTTCTCAGCAGTGAAAGTTGTTGCAAGGCTTGGCACCTGGCGAATACGCACAAGCATTTTCAACTTCAAAGTGTTAGCAAACTGCGTCCATTTAGCTGTAGGGAAACCATCTGCACTTTCAAATGCAGCTGCATCGCTTTGGCCTGAAGTAAAAATGTCAATTCTTGAGCTGTTAGGGCTGGTTGACGTTTTGATAGTTAATTGTTTATTATTTGGAAGTGCCAAAGCGGTAATTGCTTCGTTTATCTCGCCAAATAAGCCTTTATATATGTCTTCTGCCTTGTCATATTTTGGTGTCAGGTTACCGATACCTTTTAAGGCATCAGAATATGGCACATCATTGTATACGTCAATTAAACGCAGGTAACAAAACGCTTTCATGATCTTGGCAATCGCAAAATAGTTTTTATAAGGGCCTGTAGCGTCTGTTTTGTTGATAATAGTTTGGTAATCGTTAAGGTTGCTGAAACTTTGAGACCACAAACCGTTGTTATCATTGGTAGAGTAGTTGTAAGTTAAAACAGAGCCGAAACCGCCATAACCACCGGCATTTGCCTGGTAACCACCAGCCCATGCACCATAACTGTTAAACGTCACGTTATCTGATGCTGTTTGCGCTAAAGCAGCGGGTAGGATCAAATCCGGGGTAACATCTATAGGTGAGTTTGGATTAGTATTTACATCCAGGTACTTCTTACAAGAGGTTGCTGCAATAAGGCAGCTCCCCAAAAGTACCATACTTAATATTTTTATTTTTTTCATCTTCTTTTCTATTAAAAAAAATTATAAAGTTACAGTTAAGGTAGCACCGTAGTAACGTGTAGGCGGTGTTTGGCTTAACGATTGGATACCAATTGCGTTACCATCGGTAAAGTTGTATTCCGGATCTGTGTACAAGTTTGATTTAGGAACCCATAAGAATAGGTTACGACCTTGTGCACTGATGCTTACACCTTTAATATATTTCTGTCCTGCAAGTAATGTTTTAGGCAAGTCATAAGATAACGAAATCTCACGGATTTTCCATGATGCACCACTGTAGATGTAGTTAGTTGCAACGTTCCTGTTGTAGTTACCATCAGGGAAGAAACCAGCACCACCATCAGAAACAGTAATATTAGTATTTGCAACATATGAACCTGTAACCGGATCTAAATATGATGAGTTAGGGAACACAAAACGCTCGCGGTTGTAGTAAGCTGTTCTGATACCAGCACCAGAGAAGTCAAAACCACCAGCACCATCATTATAGATAACAAAACCACTACGGTATTCAGCTAAAGCAAATAACCTTAAGTTTTTGTATTTCACTTCGAAATTTAAACCTAACCTGTGTTTAGCATTTGTATTACCTAAAACGGTTTGAGCTGAGTTTGCGATTGGGTAACCTGTAGTTTTATCAATTACTACACGGCCCTGAGGATCACGTACGTAATCAATACCCTGTAAGGTTGGGTAAGTTTGCCCAGCAATTGCATAAACCTGTGCCGAACCACCTGTACTTAATGCAATTTGTGGAAGGTCATTACTGATTGATACAACTTTGTTATCATTATAGGTGTAGTTACCACCTACTGTTAACTGCCAGCCGCTTGCTGTTTTCAACGGGATAAAGCTCACAACAGTTTCGATACCCTCATTTTTCACATCACCTGTGTTAATTAGGTATGAAGTATAACCGGTTGCATTTGATACACCCGCAGGAACAGTTTGGTCTGTTGTATGAGTTTTGTAGTAGGTTGCATTTAAGCTGATACGCTCATCAAGGAATAACGCATCAAAACCACCTTCAAAACCTTTTGTGATCTCTGGACGTAAGTTTGGAGATACTAATCGGCCGCTAATCCTGTAACCAGGACCTGTGCTGAATGGATAACCCGCACCTTGGCTGTAAGTAGGAACATTTGCATAAGCATCGATGTTAGCCTGACCAACTTTAGATACCGAAGCACGGATCTTTAAGCTGCTTAGTGTGCGGTTATTTTTTAAAGATTCAAATGCCTGGGTAGGTACAAATGATGCACTTAATGATGGATAGAAGAATGAACGGTTTGCTACAGCTAAAACTGAAGTCCAGTCATTACGGCCAGTACCTTCTAATGTTAAGTAGTCTTTGTAAGTAACACGTAAATCACCGTACAAGCCAAGCTGATGCCTAACAGCAGAGCTTTGACCGCCACCGGTGTTTGCAGTGTAACGTTGAGAAACGTTAAACAGATCGCGTTGGATTAAACCGCTTGCATTAATTGTTTGAGAGTTGTCGTTGTTACCACGCATCTGGCCACCCGCTGTGAATGACACTTTAAAGTCGCCGTAAGTTTTTGCGAAAGTACCTTGTAACTCAGACAATAACTGAGTTGTGTAAGAGCTACCATCTTCAACGCTACCAGCGATATTGTTAGCACCATTGAATTTACCGCTTGTTAAAGTATATGGGGTAAATACAAACTTGTTAACAGATGATTTATAAGACGTGTTATAAGTAGAGATACCTACACGGCCAGTAAATGTTAATACATCGATAGGTCTCCATTTTAATTCTACCCTACCAATCAAATAATCATTTCTGGTTTTTTGACGGTTGTTGTCTTTAGTGTAGTAAGGGTTGTCATAATAATCATTATAAAAACCATTAGGGTTAGCAAACTCGTTGTTTCTCCAATCCTTATAATCTGTTATACGGATATTATCTGGTTGGTTCAATAAGTTGTCATAAATAGTACCGGTAGCTGATGTGATATCATAACGGTTTTGAACATAGTTAGCACCGTAATCAACGCTTACTTTGTTACCAAGATCACGTGTACCATTTAAACGCAATGAAACCCTGTTGTATTTATCACCGGGAGTAGTACCTTCCTGAGTTACATACTGGCCTGATAAGTAAAGTGTTGATTTGTCATCACCAGAAGTTAATGTGAAATCTGACTGGTTCATAACACCTGTTTGCCAGAAATCATTTTTTGAATTGGTTGCTGCGTAAGGAAGCATTTGCTGATCGCCATTCTCTAACAAACGGCCAACCGGGCGCATAACGCCATCAAATGCAGGGCCATACTGCTGATTCTCATAAGGAATGTATTCCTGAATACCAGAGGTTGAACCTGAACCAAATTTGTTTTGCACCTTAGGGAAGTAACTAACCTGCTCCCAGCTTGTAGTGTTTGAGAAACGGATAGAAGTTTGGCCTTTTTTACCTTTTTTGGTTGTGATCAATAACGCACCGTTTGATGCATCAGAACCATAAAGAGCCGCACCCGAAGAACCATTTAACACCTGGATATCTTCGATATCCTCAGGGTTTAAGTTGGTTAACACAGCATTTGGAACGATAATGTTATCTAACACGATCAAAGCCTGGTTGTTACCAAGTAATGAACGGTTACCACGAAGCACGATACGCACCTGAGGGTTTACACCGCTACTTACCACGTTAACTTGCAAACCTGCAACTTTACCAGACAGGGCTGCTGCAACACTTGGTGTTTTACCTTGTGTAATAGCCTGGCTTTTTAACTGGGTTGTTGCGTAACCCTGGGTGCTTTTCTGCACCTGCAAACCTGCCGCTGCAATTACCACCTCACCTAATTGGCTGGCGCTAGATGCTAACGCCGCGTTCAAAACACCACTTGATGGGATGTTGGAATTCAATCGCTCAAAGCCGATAAATGAGAAGCTTAATGATTTTGCCGATGCAGGCACGCTTAGACTGAATTTTCCGGAAGCATTGGTTTGGGTACCAATTGAAGTTCCAGACACTGTAACACTTACTCCTGGCAATGGCAAGCCATCATCCTTTGAAGTAACTGTACCAGTAATTGTACGATTTTGTGCAAATACCTGTGTTATGCATAACATCAGGAAACACAAACTTACTAGTAGAAGTTTTTTCATGTTTGTTAATAATAAGATCAGTTAATAGTTAATTAGTCATAAAAGTAGTGTTACGTTATCAATAAATCAAATTAAAAAGTAAAAAAAGATGAATTTTCATAAAATAAATTCTAAAAATCAAAATAAAATAAAAAATATAGTACTATGTATTGCATAATACATTCCAAAACATATATCTTTGTATTATGATTGTTGAAAATACACAAACCCAAATGAGGAAAGGCATACTGGAGTACTGCATACTTTCCATTATAGCAAAGGGCGAGATATATGCTTCAGATATTATAGCTGAGCTAAAAAAGGCCCGTCTGCTTGTAGTTGAGGGTACGTTATACCCTTTATTAACCCGCTTAAAAAATAATGGCCTACTCTCATACAACTGGGTGGAGTCGACATCGGGCCCGCCGCGAAAGTATTATGTACTGAGCGACGAAGGCCGCAAAGTGCTTGAGCAGCTTGATGGCACCTGGCAGGAACTGGCATTTGCCGTACAAACCGCAATTGGCGACAGAAACAATTAATCAAACCACTAATTATCACCCAATCATGAATAAAACTATCATCATAAATATAAACGGCATCGTTTTTCATATAGAAGAGGATGCTTACGAGATACTTAAAAGCTACATGACCGATGTACAGCGCCATTTCCTAAATTCGGCCGATAGCCTGGAGATCACAACGGATATAGAGAACCGCATAGCCGAGATGTTTAACGAAATACTGCTTAAAGAGGGCAAACAGGTTGTTGTTTTACAGGATGTTAAAACAGTTGTTGAGCAAATGGGCTCTGTTGAAGATTTTGAAACCGTTGAAGAAGGTGCAAAACCACATGCACAGCAGGCGTTTACCTACGGTACAGAGCCCCGCCGCCTTTTCCGCGACCCGGACGACCATCTGGTTGCAGGTGTTTGCTCAGGCATTGCCAATTACTTTGATTTTAACCCGGTGTGGGTACGTTTACTGTTTGCCATTGCTATAGCCTTTGCGGGCACGGGCTTTATATTATATATTATATTATGGATAGTTGTACCAAAGGCCGTTACCCGTGCTGATCGTATGGCCATGAAAGGCCAGAAACTGGACCTGCAAGGCTTCAAAAACAATTTTGAGGAAGAACTGAATACCGTAAAAGGCAACCTTCATAACTTCCGGAACGAGGCTCGCCCACTTGTATATAAAACCCGCGATTTTGCAGGCGACCTTTTTGGGCACATCGGCAGCTTTGTTGGTGGCGCTGGTAAAATGCTGGGTAAACTTGTTGCGATAGCCATACTGGCAAGCTGCTTTGCCGGTATCATATTTCTTATTGTGATAACCATATCCGCATTCTTTTATGGCAACCACAATATGAATATATACCGCATCTTTCCGTTTAATATAGTTAACCAGCAGGTAAATAACATATTTATTATATGCTCATTATTAATGCTTATAATACCGTTGCTGGCTATTATCCTGGCTATAATAAATTATGTATTCAAGGGTAATGTAATTAACCGTACCGCAGGTTCGGCCTTATTAATGGTTTGGGTTGTTGCATTAAGTGTGGTTGTATATTATACCGCTAAAACATCTGCCGATTTTAAATCGGGCGCCAGCTTTAGCCAAACCATAAATATCAAGCCCAGTGCCGATAGCACTTATTACTTAAAGCTTAACGATATTAAATACCTTACTGCCGAGGACAGCATCCGTTTAAAAGTTAAAGACGATTTTAGGGGCCGCGTTATATTAGACGACGATGAAGACAATAACATGGATATGCCCGACAAAAACATCGATCTGTATATCGAGAAAAGCGATGTAGCACAACCGGTACTGGTAGAATCGTTCAGTGCGCGCGGTTCTGATTATGACGATGCCTTATTTAATGCACGCGGTACAACTTACCATTTTGAACAGCAGGGCAATGTATTGAAATTTAACCGCAGGTTCGAAAAACAGATCAACAGGTTATGGCGTGCGCAAGAGTTACATCTAACTTTAAAAATACCTTTAAACGCTAAAGTGGTAATTGATGATCAGATAGATCGCTTTGTAAGAGGTGTGAGCGTTTATGATTGCAAACGCGATAATAAAAAAGAAGGCGAATCATCTGCCAAATTCATCATGACCGATAACGGGCTGCAATGTAAGGTTGATACCCTGGTAATACCGCAAACAGCCAAGCAAAAAGCAATTGCAGATAGTGTTGCAAGGGCAAACAACGGAGAATAATGAAACCTATTATAAAGTATATAAGCCTGCTGCTATTCAGCGGGCTTATATTACCATTTTTCAACTCCTCAAATACAAAAAAACAGGCAATACAAGGCGCAGCCTGTATAACTGCCCCGCGCCCTTTAAAAAACCGGGGGCCACATTCATTTATCTATCAGGCTATTGCAGATATATACTTCCCTGAACTTACAAATTGAAAATAATCTGTAACCTAAAGCACTGTTTTAACATCTTACTATAAAAAACAATTACATGCCTGCCCGTGCCGGCATACCACATAAACCCTGTACCTATGCAAACATCTACACTATATATAATATAACCAGCGCAATTAGCTGCCGCAACTAAACAAATTTTAATGCTATTTCAAAAAACAAGGGGTAAGCCCTTGCCGGACTTTTATTGCCTAAATTTTTTACATCATGAAAACGCACATCACTAAACTACTATATATAATATTCCTATTAATAGGCCCTGCCATAGTTAGCGCACAGGGAACCAAACCAACAGCCGGCATATCCGGGCAGTTGCAAAACGAACAGGCAAAGCCAATGGATTACGCCACAGTAACGCTGCTAAGAGGCAAAGATTCCTCGGTAGTTAAAAGCACGCTTACCAACGATGCCGGCAAATACCGGTTTGATAACCTTATTGCCGGTCGCTACATCATCAAAGCTACAACCGTAGGCTACCAACCAACCTTTAGCCCTATGCTTGAAGTTGATAATGAGGTTATCAGCGCGCCGGTTATAAAAATGCAGCAAAGCAGCCGTAACCTGCAGGGGGTTACCATTACCGCGGCTAAACCGCTTATTGAACGCAAGTTTGACCGTACTGTAATGAATGTCGAAAACAGCGTACTTGCGGCGGGTAACAACGCTTTAGAAATTCTGGAACGTGCACCCGGTGTTACCATCGATAAAGATGATAACATTACCCTGAAAGGTAAACAGGGCGTAACCGTAATGATAAATGATAAGCTTACTTATCTTTCATCGGCACAACTGGCAGCTTTATTACGGTCTACAGATGGTAGCACTATCCAGTCTATCGAGGTGATAACCAACCCTTCTTCAAAGTACGATGCTTCCGGCAACTCGGGTATCATCAACATAAAACTAAAAAAGAATAAGCAAAGCGGCACAAACGGCAGTTTAACCACGGGTGGCGGCTATGGCAAAAACTTTAGGGATAACACAAGCCTTACACTTAACCACAAAACCGGCAACCTTAATTTGTTTGGTACGTTAACCCACGGCGATATTACCCGCGAGAATGTGCTGGATATAAACAGGTCTGTTGTAAGCGGCCCAACAACACGGTACTTTACCCAAAGCACTTTAATGAAAAAACCCGTACATTATAATAACTACCGCGTAGGTGCCGATTATAACACATCGGCCAAAAACACACTGGGCTTTGTAGTAAGCGGCGATTATACCAACGAGGTAAACAACAACACCAGCAGAACAAACATTGGTTCGCAGCCTATGGGTATCGATTCATTCCAGAACACCCTATCGGGCATTAAACAAACCTACCGTAATATAGCGGTTAACCTTAATGATAAGCTGGTAATAGATACTACCGGACAGGAACTGAGCATCGATCTGGATTATTCTAAGTTTAATAACAACTCATTTGCCAACTATGACACTTACTTATTCTTTCCGGATGGCAGTACACAGCACCCTCCAATTTTTTTACGCAACCAAACGCCATCAACCATCAGTATCTATACCGCAAAGGCCGATTACACCTATCCGCTCAGCAAAAGCCTGAAACTGGAAACAGGTGTAAAAGCAAGTTCGGTAAAAACGGATAATGACCTGCGCGCCGAAATTGAACAAGGTGGCGTGTTTGTGAACGATGTATCGCGCACTAACCGTTTTGTGTATGATGAAAAAGTGAACGCGGCTTACATAAATCTGGGCCAAACATTTAAAAAAACAACTATACAGGCAGGGTTACGTGCCGAGAACACCATATCTACCGGCAATTTGATCACCAACAGCCAGGTTGTTCACCGTTCATACCTGGATTTCTTCCCGAGTGTATTTATCAATCAAACCCTGTCCGACAAACACGAACTGGGGATCAACTACAGCCGCAGGATAGACCGCCCGAGCTATGATAACCTTAACCCCTTTACTTACTATCTTGACCAGTACACTTACGAAAAAGGCAACCCTTTCCTGAAACCACAGTACACTAATACCTTTGAATTAGCCTACACTTATAATAAAACCCTAAATGTTACACTGGGGTACAGCCGCACTACAGATGCAAGCGTAGATGTTTTATATACCGATACCGTGAGGAAAGCAACCTTCCAGACTACCGAAAACCTGCAAACACGGGATAATTATAACATCAACATCAACACGCCTTATACTATTACCAAATGGTGGACAGGAAACCTTAATGTAGATGGCTTTTACCAAAGCTTTAAATCGGCAGCGCTTTTGGGGCAAATGCTAAATAACGGTCAGTTCGCTTTCCAGGGCCGCGCCACACAAACATTTATAGTACCGGGATATAAATTTGAGCTTACAGCCAACTATCAGTCGGCACAAAGTTACAGCATCTTTAAAATGAAATCTCAGTATGCAATTGATGCCGGGGTAAGCCATTCTTTCTACCAGAAAAAAATGAACCTTAAGCTTGCTGTAAGCGATATATTTAACACCCGCAAAAGCAGGGTAAGCACCAACTATTCAGATACCCAGCTTAACCTGGTACAGAAAAACGAAACACGCATTGCCCGTATAACCTTTACCTACAATTTTGGTAACAGCAAAATAAAAGCCCGCCAGCACCAAACCGGCGCCGAAGATGAAAAAGGCCGGGTGAAAAGCGGGGGATAACAGATTTAAGAATCAAGACATAAGAGTTAAGACAAGAAAACACAAAGCCCCTTTATTCCTAAAGGGGCTTTTGTATAACAAAGTTTATTTTCTGTCTTGACTCCTGACTCTAAAAATCCTGTTTCTCTTCTTATTGCCCTACCATAAATACAGCGTTACTAAACAGCAACTTACCATTCTCCCAAAAACTACGGAAAAGCGGATCATCAACCAGGTAAACAACCGAGCCGCGGCCAAGTGATTGCACACCAAGCAGCATACCATTGTTTATTTTTTGTTTAGATTGGAAACCCGCGAAACCTGCTACATAGCCATTCTTGGCAATGGTACCCACATTCCAGTTGTCTTCGCCAAGCATTTCATAAATATCATCGCTTAATTTTAACGAGTAGTAATAGTTAGGGAAACCAAAACCCAAAGGATGGGTATTATCCATGTCCAGTTTAAAAATAGCACCTGGAATGCTGGACCGGATAGCATCGCGGTTACGGTCGGCATAAATTTTTACCGCAGTTTTTGTTTTGGCATCTGCCTTATCGTCTTTTTTAGCTTCTTTCTTTTTTATTTCGAAGCCTTTTTTGTCAACCAGGGCAGCAACCGCGTTTTCTAACGCTATCAGCTTGCCCCCATCGCGCACCCATGATTGCAGGTTGTCTGACGACAGATCGTTATACCTGCCGTCGGGCATTATAACCACATCAAAATCGGCCAGTTTTATACGGTTAATATCCTGATAGCGTATCAGGCTAATGGGGTAACCTATCTGCTGTTCAAAAAGGTGCCATACCTCGCCCATTGCTTCCGAGTTGATGCCATCACCGCTAACCAACGCAACACGCGGTTCTTTAATATACTTCACGTCATACGATCCAATATCCGATCCCTTATCTACAAAGCCAGATGACAGCGGTGTAATTTCATGGCCAAGATCGGCAGCTATCCGGCTAACTACACGGTCAAAATCGATCTTTTCATTACCTGCGCGGGTAACTAATAACGAGCCGGCTGTAAACTTTTTGCCTCCGGCCTCAAATGGCGTTTCTGAATAGCGCACCTTTATTTTCTTTTTCAGCAAGGCCGAAAGGAATTTAACATCTGCTATAGATTGCCATGCCGATACATAGGCGTAAGCCCTGGTATTGGTAAGAGGCGCGGGCTTTATAACGCCCCAACTGGTTGTTGCAGGCTTAAATGACTCTTTTATCCCGTAAGCCTTTAACCCATAGGCATAAGGCAGCGCCCATGCGGTAATATCATAAGTATTTGAGTCAGGAATAAAGGTTTTGGGTTCCAGCAATACATGCAGCAATACCGATTTTGGCTGATAAGCATTTACCACAAGGTCATTCGCATCAACATTATACTGATCTGTTGTCCCTGTAAAATAATTATACCCGGTAACCGATTTATTGGCCAAACCATACCCAAATTGTATGCCGTTGCGGGTAAGCATTTTGGCCAGCTCGTTCACCTTTTCGTTATTGTCATTTTTAATAACGTAGGTTTTATAAATGCCCGGCGGGTTTTGGCGGCTGTTATCAAAAAACTTCTTAAATTCATCAACAACCTTTTGGGCGTTAGCCGATACAATTTCTACCGTGCTTAAACTTGTTGTATGATGGTGAGAAACACGTTGCGCTAAGGTAAGCGTATCACCGCTACGGGTAACTACGGCCAGGCCCGCGCTTATCCCCCCCTGTTCATACGTCATCCCGATAGAGCCATTGTATAAAGGGTAAGTATCTCCATACGATGGGTACAGTAAATCAAACTCCTGCTTGGTGAAATACATCCAACCGTTTTGGTCAAAATATTTAGCATTGTTTTTACCAATCGTCACCTGGAAATCGCGCTGCCATTGGGTAATATCCTTGTGATAAGGCTCAGCAGCCGGGGCAAAGTAGTATGGATTATTGTACCCCTGCTCATGAAAATCGACATGAACCTCGGGCAACCATTGATTAAACAAAGCCACGCGCGCCTGTGTCTCTTTTTGTGCCTGCCATGCCCAATCGCGGTTAAGATCGAAATAGTAATGATTTACACGCCCGCCCGGCCATGGTTCCATATGCTCGCGCGAGGTCGGGCTGGCATCCGGCATCATACCGCGCACCGAGTTATAAAAGTTGGTGTAACGGTCGCGCCCGTCCGGGTTAAGGCATGGGTCTATCACCACAACGCTATTCCTGAGCCATTCGGCAGCTTTGGTGTTAGCCGGGTCAACCAGGTCAAATAATGTCCACATAGCAGCCTCGCTTGATGACGGCTCGTTACCATGCACGTTATAGCTTAGCCAGGTAATAACAGGTGTGTTTGTTGTTGCTGTACCGCTTTCTACCCCTGCAAGGCGCAGGTTGTTATGCCGTATCTCTTCCAGCCGTTTAATGTTTTCGGGCGATGCGATGAACATGGCCAGCAACGGGCGGCCCTCATTGGTGGTGCCAAATTGCTTTAGATCTACATTGGTTGCGGTTTTGGCAACATATCTAAAATAATCTACCACCCTATAATGCGGGGTGAATTTTTCGCCAAGTTTATAGCCTAAAAACTCGGCCGGCGATTGGATTTGCTGCGCAAAAACAGTAGTGCAGCCAAAAACAGTTAATAATATAAAGAGTAGCTTTTTTAACATACGTTAGTAATTAGATCAGTAACGCTAATCTAAATATATTTTTTTGAGGTTTCACCATCAGGCTATTAATTCAAATCTGCACTTTTGCATTTATCGCATGACATCCATACAAGCCCTTCAAAAATATTTCGGTTACTCGCAGTTCAGGCTCTCGCAGGAGGCCATCATCAGCAATGTTTTAAACAAACAGGATACACTGGTGCTGATGCCTACCGGCGGCGGCAAATCGCTTTGCTACCAACTACCCGCCGTACTGCTGGATGGGCTAACCATTGTGATATCGCCGCTTATTGCACTAATGAAGGACCAGGTTGATAGTCTTAACCTGAGCGGCATCCCGGCGGTTTTTCTAAATTCAAGCCAAAACCCCGATGAGCAGCGCGATATTGCCCTGCAACTGCGTAATAACGAAATCCGCCTGTTGTATTTAGCCCCGGAGCGTTTATTTGGCGGCGATAATAAAATGATGGCCTTCTTGCATACGCTGAATGTGGTGCAGATAGCCATTGACGAGGCGCACTGTATATCGCAATGGGGCCATGATTTTAGGCCCGAGTACCTGATGCTGGCCGGATTAAAAAAAGAATTCCCCGGGGTGCCGGTAATAGCTCTTACCGCTACTGCCGATAAGCTCACCCAAAAAGACATACTGGAGAAACTAAACCTGCATCAACCCGCGGTTTTTATCTCCTCCTTTAACCGGGAGAACATTACGTATCGTGTAAATCCAAAAAAGAACAGTTTTAACCAATTGTTGAACTTTTTGGATGCTCGTAAAGAGGATTCGGGTATTATTTATTGCTTATCGAGGAAGTCAACCGAATCATTAGCCGCCGACCTGAAGGATGAAGGCTACGCCGCCGAAGCCTACCATGCAGGCCTCACCAACGAGGTAAAAGCCCGCAACCAGGAAGCTTTTTTAAAAGATGAAGTAAAAATAATGGTGGCAACCATTGCTTTTGGCATGGGCATTAACAAAAGTAACGTGCGTTACGTGGTGCATATGGACCTGCCCAAAAACATTGAGGGCTATTACCAGGAAACCGGCCGTGCCGGTAGGGATGGTTTGGCATCTGATGCCTTGCTGCTCTATTCGCCCGGCGATGCGATAAAACTACGCAGCTTTGCCACGGTTGAGAACAACCGGGAACAAAGCGCCATTATGCTGAAAAAGCTGGACGACATGGTGAATTACTGCCAGCTGCATGCTTGCCGCCGCCAGTTTTTAATGCAGTATTTTGACGAGCCCTTCCCGGATAATTGCGGATCGTGCGACTTTTGCCTGAGCGAGTTCGTCAAGTTTGATGGTACGCTTATCGCCCAAAAGGCACTATCTGCAGTAGCAAGGGTAAAGGAACGCTTTGGCGCCAATTATATAATTGATTTTCTTCGCGGCTCAAAAAGTGAGAAGATCTGGGCCGATCATAAAGCACTTAAAACCTACGGTGCCGGTGCAGACATCAGCAAGGCCGACTGGCAGCGCTACCTGCGCGAACTGATTGCACAGGGCTTTTTACGCATCAGCGAAGATGGTTACTCGGCCATACAACTTACCCCAAAAAGCGAAGCTGTTTTAAGAGGCGATTTAACGGTTGAGCTGATAGCATCAGAAGTTATTAGCGAGCATGAAGAGGAAGCATTAAGCTACGAGACTGAACTACTGGCCGACCTGCGAGCAAAACGGCAGGAGATAGCCATCGGCGAAAACCTGCCTGCATACATCATACTATCAGACGCTACCTTGCTGGAAATTGCTACCTACCTGCCGCAAAAAATGGACGAATTAAGGCTGATATCCGGCTTTGGCGATGTAAAACTGGCTAAATACGGGCGCGAGTTTCTGGCTGTTATTAATGCGTACAGCGTGGAAAGAGGGCTTACATCGCGCATTACTCAAAAAACGGTTAAGCGCGAGCGCAAATCAAAACCTAAAAAGGGCAAGATCTCGGATACATTTAAGGTTACTTTCGACCTGTATAAGCAAGGTAAAACCGTTCCCGAAATAGCTAACGAGCGCGGCCTTTCGCCCCCTACTATTGAAGGCCATTTAAGCCGTTTTGTACAAACCGGCGAACTGGATGTGCATGAATTTGTTAATGAAGCTAAGATCCAGGCCATAAAAAACGCGGTTGAAAGCTATGGCAGCGAAATGTTGTCGCCATTAAAAGAGGTTTTGGGCGATGCCTATACCTACGGCGAAATAAAAGCCGTTATTGCGTGGCTGAGTTTTAAGCAAAATGCAGAAAGCTAAAAGCTGAAAGCTGTTTTATATATTCGTATTATCATGACTACCATTGAACAACTATACCAACTATACCTGCAGCACCCTGTTATCAGTACAGATACCCGTAAAATTACACCGGGCAGCCTGTTTTTTGCCCTTAAAGGCGATAAATTTGATGCCAACACCTTCGCTCAAAAAGCGGTTGAGGCAGGCGCGGCTTACGCAATTATCGATAACCCGGAATACGCCACAGGCGAAAATTTTTTACTGGTTGATGATGTGCTAACCGCTTTACAAAACCTGGCCGGGCATCACCGCAGCCAGCTAAATATCCCTGTTATAGGCCTTACCGGCACAAATGGGAAAACCACAACCAAAGAACTGATCAACGCTGTATTATCGCAAAAATTTAAAACACTGGCCACGCAGGGCAACCTCAATAACCATATTGGCGTACCGCTTACTATCCTAACTATCAATAGCTCGCACCAAATGGCGGTGATAGAAATGGGCGCCAATCATCAGAAAGAAATTGCGCTGCTTTGCACCATTGCACAGCCTACCCATGGCCTTATTACCAATGTGGGCAAAGCACATTTAGAAGGTTTTGGCGGGGTTGAGGGTGTGAAGAAAGGCAAGGGCGAATTGTATGATTACCTGATGTTGGAAAACAGGATTGCCTTTATAAACAGTGATGATAAAACCTTACTGGAAATGCAAAAAGCCCGGGGATTAAACAATGTGGTTTATTACGGCAAAAATGGCAACGCCGACAATCTGGTTAGTGGCCGGCTGCTGGATAACTCACCGTTCCTCACTTTTAAATGGCACGACAAGAAAAGTTTATCACACAACGTAAAGTCGCAGCTTACGGGATCTTACAACCTGGATAATATACTGGCGGCCACATGCATCGGCTGCTTTTTCGGATTGGATTCTGATGAGGTAAACCAGGGTATTGAGGGCTATCAACCAAAAAACAATCGCTCGCAGATCACCAAAACCGCAACCAACACCCTTATTTGCGATTTTTACAACGCCAACCCCAGCAGCATGTTTGTAGCTATTGACAATATGGATAAAGTGCAGGCCGGCCATAAGGTGATGATACTGGGCGATATGTTTGAGATGGGGGCAGAATCGGCAGTGGAGCACACTGCGGTTATTGAAAAGGCTATGAGCGCCAATGTAGATGAACGGATCTTCATCGGAAAGGATTTTTCCAGCCAGCAAACTGAAGTAGATAATACCAATTTAATAAACACCACATTTTACATGACCGCCGAAGATGCTATCATCGGACTAAAAACAAACCCGATAACCAATGCCACTATCCTGATCAAAGGATCGAGGGGCATGGCGCTGGAACGATTAGTAGAGTTATTTTAAAATAGTATTTGTTTCATCTGTCCCATTTTAAAACGGGACAAGCGGGACAAACTTAACATGTTGATATTCAAATAGTTATTACTGACAAAATCGTGTCACTATCTCAATAAAAACTTTATAGTTTCTCAACTAAACCCTCATTTTCAACAGGTTACAAAAATTCGATTTTGTTCCGTTTTTTTAAAATGGGACAAAAAATGATAAAATAATATAGCGCTTAAACCTGTCTTTCATTCGCCTTTTTTCGCCCTTGAAACGACCTTTTCAGGAAGTAGAAAAACTTTAAGCGAAACATACCGGAAATTTTAAACAACTGATTTAAAGCATATTGTAATTTAAGCCCTGTCCCACTTTTTCCCGAATGGAACAAGGTTTTAGGAGTAAAAGGGGTAGACCGGGCCACGTTATTGCCGCTTCATTAACACACCCTTAACCCTTTCAAGAGGGGGAATAAATAGTCAGTTGCGTAATAGAAAGGTTATTGAGCAGCTTAATTCCCTCCCTGGGGAGGGGCGCGATTGTCTGTGTAGTGGCAGAGAGGGGTTATACGTAATGCAAGTAGCTCAAACCCCTTCCTGCTCTTCCCATTGGGAGGGAATCGCACTGGCCAACACTTTTTAAATTAATCCTGTCTTTTCATGGGTTATTGCCCTCAAGAGGGGAACTATTATTAAGCACCAGTTCCGCTACCTCTTCCCCTACCAAACTACCCATGGCTACGCCCATGCCATTGCAGCGCACGGCGCAAAATATGTTAGGTTCTACCTGTTTTACTATGGGGCTTAATTCTTCACCAAAACCCATAATGCCGCTCCACCAGTAATCAATTTCGGTATTTTGCCCTGGTAAGATCATGTTATGCAGGTAACCGGTTAGTTTTTGTTTAACGGCGGCTGTATGGCCGAATTCGGAGGTTTCTTCGGCAGCAAAATCTATATTCCGGCCTCCGCCAAAAAGCACCCGGCCGTCAATATTCCTGAAATAATAATACCCGTCGTTAAAGTGATACGTACCCTTTAGCTTTAAACCAGGTATAGGTTTGGTAACCAGCACCTGCCCCCTCCCGGGAACAACCTGCAAGCCGGGGTATAGTTGCCTTGCAAAGGCGTTTGTGGCCATAATCACCTTCGCAGCTTTAAAGTTTCCCTGCGGAGATGTTAAACGTACCCCGTTATTATCATTACTGATCTCTTTTATTTCGCACCCATTCAAAACCAGTACATCCTTTTGGTAACATTTATTGAGCAGCGCCCGCATCATATTACCGGTATGTATCTGGCCCTCATAAGGGTTATAGATCATGTGGCTTACCCCATTAAAGCCAAAATCTGCAATTTTAGCATCTGCAACTGCATAAATGTCATGCCCGTCAATTGCAGGTTTTAATAAGTTATTCAGGCGGCTTATATTTTCTATGGCTTCATTCGCGCATGCATCTTCGCCACGCATAAAAAGCTCGTAGCCGCCATGCTGATGATAGTAGATATTTTTATCGCCCAGGTTTTGACGTAAGCGCTGCAATCCCCGCCATTTGTAATTAGCCAGGCGGGCAACCTCTTCGCCGGGAGTATGTTTAAGGGCTTCCAATTGTTCAGAAACTGTGCCGAAACAGGCAAAACCTGCATTTTTTGTACTGGCCCCACTGGGTAAAAAGCCCCGCTCTAAAACCAGCACCTTCAAATTTGGCTCGCGTGTTTTTAAATGCAGGGCCGCGCTAAGGCCCACAATGCCGCTGCCAATGATGATTACATCTGCGTTATCAATAAAAGCGGTGCGCTCCCAGTAGGAAAAGTTCCGGTTGTCCATTAAGTCAAAATTAAAAAGTAAAAAATCAAAAAAGTGCATATCGGCAGATTCATTTTTGACTTTCGAATTTTGCCTTTTACCTTAAACTGGAATACTTTTTGAAATACTCCTTTTTATAAAACTATTGAAAATGATGAACCTATTATTTGTATCCTACAATTCGGCCTTGCTGCTCATGATTGTGATAGCATTGGTAAGCTTTATTGTGCAATGGCGTTTTAAAAGCAAATTTAAGCAATACTCCGAAATGCCTTTACTTTCGGGCCTGTCCGGCAAAGATGTTGCCGAGCGCATGCTGAAAGATAATGGCATATACGATGTACGTGTAATATCTGTTGAAGGCCAGCTAACCGATCATTACAACCCCGAAGATAAAACCGTAAACTTAAGCCCCGATGTGTACCATAGCCGCAGTATTGCTGCTGCCGCTGTTGCCGCGCACGAATGCGGGCACGCGGTACAACACGCCAGGGCTTACAGCTGGCTAAGCTTCCGCTCATCAATGGTACCGATAGTTAATGTGGCATCAACCCTTACGCAATGGACACTGATGATTGGTATTATGCTGTTATTTTTTACACATAACCCGCTTGTACTGGCCGTTGGTGTTGGCGCTTTGGCATTGGTAACCCTGTTTAGTTTTATTACCCTGCCGGTTGAATTTGATGCCAGCCAGCGCGCACTGGCCTGGTTAAATAACAATTATACCATTATGCAAACCCGTGAAGAGCATGCGCAGGCAAAAGATGCCCTTTGGTGGGCCGCCATGACTTATGTGGTTGCCGCATTAAGCGCCCTGGCTACATTGGTTTACTATGCATCATTCCTGTTTAACCGCCGTAACTAAGCAGTTTTTTGATAAAGGGAAAATATAGAACGCCCCGAAGATTTCGGGGCATTTTTTTTGTTTGGCTGTAACACATCTGTTTGCTGCATCGTCATGAATATATAAGATGACAGATCTTACACTCTTATAGTTTTTTTAGTTTTAATAGTTTAGTGTTAAAAAGCCACCCCAAAGGAGGCTTTTTTTGTGCCCGGTGAGTATCCCACACAAACATCCATATATTCTGTTTATATACCGATGGCACCAACCGAAAACCAAAAAGACTGGCGTTTTAAACTGCACGAGATCATCTATGAATCTAACACGCGGGCCGGCAAGGCTTTTGACGTTGGCCTGCTTATAGCTATCTTCACCAGTATTATTGTGGTGATGCTGGATAGCGTGGAGAGCATACACCAGCAATATGGCCAATTGTTTAAGTATATAGAATGGGGTTATACCCTATTATTTACCATTGAATATACGCTTAGGCTGGTTAGTATAAAAAAGCCATGGGCTTATGTGTTTAGTCCGCTGGGGATTATTGATCTTATCGCTTTGATCCCTTCTTACCTCAGCATTTTCTTTATTGGTGCGCAGTCGCTGCTGGTATTCAGGGCATTGAGGTTGCTGCGTGTTTTCAGGATATTTAAGCTGAGCCGTTTCCTTACCGAGATAAATTTTTTAACGGTGGCTTTAAAAGGCAGCCTGCGCAAGATCAGCATTTTCCTGCTTACGGTTTTATCGCTTACGGTAATACTGGGTTCAGTGATGTATTTGGTTGAAAAACGAGAGAATGGATTTAGCAATATACCCGAAAGTATCTATTGGGCTATTGTTACCATTACCACCGTTGGCTATGGCGATATTTCGCCCGTTACACCCATTGGTAAATTTGTAGCATCGATAGTAATGCTGATAGGTTATGCCATTATAGCCGTACCAACCGGCATATTAACCCACGATTTGGCGACAGCGGCCCGCCAGAAAAAAGAACTTCCCGAGGCCTGCCCTACCTGTGGCCGCGAAGGACACGATGGCGACGCCACCTTCTGCAAATTTTGCGGTTCGGCGTTGTTGTAAGGTTTCGCTTCCTTGTCTTTTTGAACAAAGGTACGAGGAGAAATCTTTTACATAGGCAATCAGCCCTCCCTCACCGCCCTGTCATTTCGAACGAGGTACGAGGATAAATCCTGCTCATGATGCAAAGTTCACCGCCTGGCATTTGAACAAGATCTCTCACTATCGTTTCGAGATGACAGGGTGAGATGGTTAGCTATTTAAATACAATTTAAACGCATGTCATTTCGAACGAGGTACGAGGAGAAATCCTGTTCATTATGCAAAGTTCGCCGCCTGGCATTTGAACAAGATCTCTCACTATCGTTTCGAGATGACAGGGTGGAGATGGTCATTAGCTATTTAAATACGATTTAAACGCGTGTCATTTCGACCGAGGTACGAGGAGAAATCCTGTTCATGATGCAAAGTTCGCCGCCTTGCGTTTGAACATGATCTCTCACTATCGTTCGAGATGACAGGGTGAGATGGGTTAACTATTCAAATACAATTTAAACGCATGTCATCGAACGAGGTACGAGGAGAAATCCTGTTCATGATGCAAAGTTCGCCGCCTGTCATATGAACATGATCTCTCACTATCGTTTCGAGATGACAGGGCCGTTTAATCGTTGTTAATTTGTTTATTTAAAAACAACCAGTCTGGGTTTTCTGTAGAAATTAACTGATTTTTCTTTTCTCTCCTCCACTTTTTGAGTTCCTTTTCTCTTTCAATTGCATGCTCAATATGTGAAAAATGTTCATAATGTACTAAGTAATAGCAGTGGTACTTTGATGTAAACGATGACCCGGCCCCATTCCCCTCTCTATGCTCATACAGTCTTCTTGTAAGATCATTTGTTACACCAATATATAATATACTTTTATCGCGGTTGGTAAGAATATAAACGTAAAAATTATAGTTCCACATTGCTGTCGGCTTAGTTATTGCAAAATAATAAATAAGCATGTCATTCCGATGAGAGGATAGGGGAAAAGCAATCGGGCGAAGAAGAATCTTGTTCGATATGAACAGTTCGCCGCCTGGCATTTGAACAAGATCTCTCACTATCGTTCGAGATGACAGGGTGAGATGGTCAGTTATTTAAGTACAATTTAAACGCATCATTTCGAACGAGGTACGAGGAGAAATCCTGTTCATTATGCAAAGTTCGCCGCCTGGCATTTGAACAAGATCTCTCACTATCGTTTCGAGATGACAGGGTGGAGATGGTCAGTTATTTAAGTACAATTTAAACGCATGTCATTTCGAACGAGCGAGAGCGAGGAGAAATCCTGTTCATGATGCAAAGTTCACCGCCTGGCACATGAACGCCGCCTGGCATTTGAACAAGATCTCTCACTATCGTTCGAGATGACAGGGTGAAGATGTTCATTATGCAAAGTTCACCGCCTGGCATTTGAACATGATCTCTCACTATCGTTCGAGATGACAGGGTGGGGAAATTCGGCAATAAAAAAGCCCCGGCATTTCTGCAGGGGCAATATCTTGGTTTTTGACTCTGATGCCTTAACTCTATTCTCTTAATTCAATCTGTAAGGTGCGATCAAATAAAACTCGGGGATCTGTACGTTGAATACTGAATTGTCCAGCAGGCGCTCCATCTGGTATTCGCCCTTCATGCTGCCCATATCGGTTTTCAGGTTGCAGCCGCTTACGTATTCGTGTGAGCTGCCGGGCTCAATAACGGGCTGCAGGCCAACAACACCTTCGCCTTCAACTTCGCGCTTGGCGCCATTTGAGTCGAAGATATACCAGTGCCTGCTCACTAAACGCACGGCGTAGTTACCCATATTCTCAATATTCACCCTATAGGCAAACATAAAATGATCGTTCATCGGGTTAGAGTATTCGGGCTGGTAAATTGTTTCCACTGAAACCTTAACACCTTCAGTTATAGTAGTGGCCATTGTTCTTATTGTATCGTTATATTCAAATATATAGCATGCAAACAAATATTACGCCATTTCAAAAGCATATTTTTTGTCTACCTGTGCTAAAATATCCATAATTTCTTCAACCGTAGCAGCGGTAACCAGTTTCATGCGGTATTCCTTAAAGTCGGGAACGCCTTTAAAGTAGTTACTATAGTGGCGGCGCATTTCAAAAATACCGGTTTTGGGGCCCTTCCACTCCATTGATTTTTCCAGGTGGGTTTTACAAACCTCAATCCGTTCGGCAATGGTGGGTTTCTCCAGGTGTTCGCCGGTTTTAAAGTAGTGTTTTATCTCCCGGAAGATCCACGGGTAACCTATGGCCGCGCGGCCTATCATCATCCCATCAACCTCAAACTGCATACGCCATTCGGCGGCCTTCTCGGGCGAGTCGATATCCCCGTTACCAAATATCGGGATCTTGATGCGAGGGTTCTTCTTAATCGCGTGGATCAGGCTCCAGTCGGCAACGCCCTTATACATTTGCGAGCGGGTACGACCGTGGATAGTTAATGCCTTAATACCTACATCCTGCAGGCGTTCGGCAACTTCGTAAACATTTTTGGTATTATCATCCCAGCCAAGGCGGGTTTTAACGGTAACCGGCAGGTGTGTAGCTTCCACAACCGCTTTGGTCATGGCCACCATTTTGTCAATATCCTGCAAAAGGCTTGCGCCTGCGCCGCGGCATGCCACCTGCTTAACGGGGCAGCCGTAATTAATATCCATTAGGTCGGGCCCTGCCAATGATGCTATTTCGGTAGCCTCGCGCATGTGTTCGATATCGCTGCCGAAGATCTGGATGCCAATAGGGCGCTCGTATTCAAAAACATCAAGTTTTTTGCGACTCTTGGCAGCATCACGGATCAACCCTTCGGATGAGATAAATTCCGTGTACATCATATCCGCGCCGTTTTGCTTACACACGTAACGGAAAGGCGGATCGCTCACGTCCTCCATCGGTGCCAGCAGCAGCGGGAACTCCCCTAAATCAATATTTCCTATTTGTACAGACATGGATTATATTCGTTGCAAATTTACGCAATTTAAGCTATATGATGAAAACGCCTGTAAATCAAATGTCACCGGGATTACAATTCCTGCTTTTTGTGGTTGTTTTTGCGGCGATATTCATCATTGGAAATTTATTGGGGATAGCCATTATAGCCGTTATGTATGGCCTTAACCTGGTAATGGAGATAGCGCAGCTAAACTTTACCAACCCGCAAAGCATTACTGCCCTTTATATTTTACAGGTAGTAACCATGACCATCCCTATCTTTTTAGCGCCTGTTATTTTTGGCTATTGGGTTGCAAGAGACCCGGCAGAATATATAAAACCAACCATCCGCATACCCTGGATGCTTTTTGTCGTCGCCTTTTTTGTGATGCTGATATCATCGCCATTGATAGAGTTTTTGAGCAACATCAACCAGCAAATGGTTTTGCCAGAATGGTTAGGCGGACTTGAAAGATGGATGAAGGAAAGTGAGGAAAGCGCGCGCCACATGACCGCCGTTCTACTGAATATGCAAACCCTTTGGGACTGTATTAAAAATGTATTGCTGATAGGCTTGTTAACAGCAATTGCCGAAGAGTTTTTGTTTCGTGGCGGCATGCAAACCATTATGCAAAAGTGGACTAAAAACACGCACGTTGCCATTTGGGTTACAGCGGCAATTTTTAGCGCTTTCCACATGGAGTTTTACGGCTTTTTACCCCGCCTGCTGCTGGGTGGGTTGTTTGGCTATTTTGTTGCCTGGAGCGGCAGCATCTGGCCGGCGGTTTGGGGGCACTTTTTAAATAATGGCTCGGCAGTTGTTATAACTTACCTGTATCAAAAAAGGTATATTAAGCTAAACCCCGATGATACGAATGTATTTAGTTGGTGGCAGTATATATTTAGCCTGATTATTATTATAATTTTGCTGTTAGTTTATAAAAAGATAGCATTGGGCAAAAAACAGCCCGCATTAAATGGAGAAGAACTGGGTTAAAATTTTTACATCGTCGAACTTTTATCAGTCAGAAATTGTGAAACAGGTACTTACCGGGTACCAGATTGATGCCGTATTGCTTAACCGGCAGGCATCATCGCACCAGGCTTTTGGCGATATTGAGGTTTACGTGCACCAGGAAAACTTTAGCAGCGCTATCGAAATAATGATATTGAACCAAATTAATTTATGAAGACACGCGCCATAACAGGCTTCTTTTTTACTATAGTGATGATAGGCTCCTTTTTGCTGGGGCATAATGTATTCGGGGCATTTTATTTATTACTGAGTGGCTTTTGCCTGTATGAGTTTTATACGCTTATTAAGAAAGATACTGCCTCCCCCAATATACCTGCAGGCTTATTAACCGGGGCGCTTATTTACGCCGCGTTTGCATTTATTACTTATGCCGCATCTTTAGCACCAGCCGGCGAAAGCAGCAAACACATAGGCTATACGCTGCTGTTTTTAGTTCCCCTTGCTGTAATTGTGGTGTTTATTTTCGAGTTATTTAAAATATCCGTTGCCCCTTTTGCCAACATTGGCTATACCCTTTTGGGCATCGTGTTTGTAATAGTGCCCTTTACGTTTTTCCATGCACTGGCTTATGTTAGCGGCCCATATACTGTTCATATCCCGCTTGGCTTTTTGCTGATGCTTTGGGCTAACGATACCGGTGCCTACCTGGTTGGCATGAGCATTGGCCGCACCAAATTATTTGAGCGCCACTCTCCTAAAAAAACCTGGGAGGGTTTTATTGGCGGTGTAGTTATCAGCGCAGGGGTTGGTTATATTATCAGCCTTTACTTCCCGGAGCTGGATTGGAAACAATGGATGTCTGTAGGGATCCTGATCTCGTGCTTTGGCACCCTTGGCGACCTGGTAGAATCCATGTTTAAACGAAGCATCAACATCAAGGACTCCGGCAACATATTACCCGGCCATGGCGGGTTGCTTGACAGGTTTGACGGCTTACTGATAGCCGCACCTATTGTTTATACATACTTGTACTTCGTTGTAAATGTTTAATTTTGTAAAAACTTATTAGCCTATATAATGACTTTTCATAAAGAAGGATATACATCACTTGCATTAACGGTGCTGTTCATTTTTGTATTGAACGCGCTCATCTCATTTTATTTCCCGGATGCACATGTTGTAAAATGGATAGTTTACATCCTGTCGTTTTTGCTTTTTTTAATCATTGTGCAATTTTTCCGCAGCCCGGTATTACATATCAGCAAAAATGAATCGCAGGTGCTTTGCCCGGCAGATGGCAAGGTGGTGGTAATTGAAGAAACCGATGAGCCTGAGTTTTTAAAAGACAGGCGGATCCAGTTATCAGTATTTATGTCGCCGGTAAATGTGCACGTAAACCGCAACCCTATAAGCGGCGTTGTAAAATATTTTAAATATCACCCGGGTAAATACCTGGTGGCATGGCACCCAAAATCATCAACCGAGAACGAGCGTACAACCATTGTAACCGAAAACAGCGAGGGCACACAGATATTGTTCCGCCAAATAGCAGGCGCGCTTGCACGCCGCATTGTTTGGTATGTAAAAGAAGGCGATGTGGTTGAACAGGGCCAGCAATTTGGCTTTATCAAGTTTGGATCGAGAGTAGATATATTCCTGCCGCTGGGTACCAAAATAAACGTTGAGCTTAATCAGGTTGTTAAAGGCGGCCGCACTGTACTGGCCGAATTAACCAACAACGTAGCGCTGCCCGATGAAACATCGGATGTGATCAACGAAACCATACCTGACCATACCGAGCCTTTAACCGACGAGCATGGCGAAGAAGCACTCGTTATTGAACACGATATAGAGAAAGAGCAACCCACAGTTGAAAAAAAGCCTGTGGCTAAGGCTACCCCGGCAAAAAAACCGGCAGCAAAAACTGCTGCAAAACCAAAAGCGGTTAAGAAGGACGATAAGAAATAAGGTTCTCTTAAATATATTTTGAAGCCCTGATGCATTACATCGGGGCTTTTTTGTGCTTATTATTTTTAACCACAGAGGGCGCAGAGATTTCACAGAGGGCACAAAGAGTTAAGTAACTAACTGTTAAAACTCTGTGTTCTCTGTGTCTTCTTCCTTTGTGTACTCTGTGGTAAAAAACTGACCGCCTTTCAAAGTGAATATTTAATCTGCCTCAACACAAAAAAACCCGCACTGAAAAGTGCAGGTTCTTGTAAGCTGTATATGTATCCGCCTTGCGGCGAAAAGATAATTAAACCCTTTTTGATTTGATACGAGCTGCTTTACCGGTAAGGGCACGCAGGTAGTAAAGTTTAGCGCGACGTACTTTACCAACGCTGTTAACTTCAACTTTATCAATATTTGGAGAATTGTAAGGGAAGATACGCTCAACACCTATACCGTTAGAAACTTTACGTACGGTAAAGGTTTCGCTGTTACCAACGCTGTTACGTTGTAAAACAACACCCTGGTAAACCTGGATACGTTCTTTATTACCTTCTCTGATTTTATAATGCACACTAACAGTATCACCGGCCTTAAATGACGGGAAGGTATTCTTAACTACTGTTTGTTCTTCTACAAATTTTACTAAATCCATGATTTTTAGCTCTTAAAGCGATTTTTAACCCGTAAAAATCGGAGTGCAATAATAAGGATATTATTTGAAATATAAAAACCTATTTTTAAAATTTCCACAAATTGTATTTTGTCCACAAGTTGTGTTGGTTTTTGGTTGATTGAGTTGATTATGAGAGTGGTTTTAAACCTTTCACTATTCAACCAATTAACTACTCTCTAATTATTCCAACAGATCAGGCCTGCGTTGTTTGGTACGCTCAAGGGCCTGCTCAAAACGCCATTTTTCTATTTCGGGTGTGTTGCCGCTTAACAGTATGTCGGGCACTTTATGCCCGTTCCAGTCGGCCGGGCGGGTATAAACAGGCGCATCCAGCATATCATCCTGGAAAGAATCAGAGAGGGCCGAAGTCTCGTCGTTCAATACGCCCGGTATCAGCCTCACTACGGCATCAACCAGCACCGCTGCGGGCAGTTCGCCGCCCGAGAGCACATAATCACCTATCGAGATCTCGCGGGTAACGTAGATGTCGCGGATGCGTTGGTCAATCCCTTTATAATGGCCGCAAAGTATTATAATGTTTTGTTTGATGGATAGCTGGTTAGCTATGTTCTGGTTCAGCGTTTCGCCATCGGGGCTCATGAAGACAACTTCATCGTACTCGCGCTCGCTTTTCAGCTTTTCTATACAGGCCGCAAAGGGTTGTATGGTCATCACCATGCCGCTGCCGCCGCCGTACGGGTAATCGTCAACACTTTTTTGCTTACCGGTAGCGTAATCGCGCAGGTTATGCACCACAATTTCTGCAACGCCTTTTTTTTGCGCACGCTGTAAAATAGAATGAGCAAAGGGGCTTTCTAACAAACCGGGCAAAACAGAGATGATATCAAAACGCATAGGGCAAAGATACTTTTATTAGATGCAAGAGTAAAGAGGCAAGAACCAAGACTTTTCTCTTATGTCTTGATTCTTACCTCTCGGTTCTCTCTTATATCTCCTTCTGTATTTGCCAGCAATGGCCAAAGATGTCTATGATATCGCCCTGGCGGTAGCCGTAATCAAAATCCTGCACGGGCGAGGTGACTTTTGCGCCGGCAGCAACGGCTTGCTCTACAACAGCATCAACATCATCAACAAAGATATTTACTGATACAGTGCTTGCCCCTGCCCTAGCCGGGCTTATCAACACGGTTTCCCATTGCTCGTGTAAATGAAACGTTGCTCCGTCTATAGAAAATTCTACCACGTGGATGCTGCCATCATCATTACTAAAGCGGCGTATTTCTTCCGCGCCAAAAGCTTTTGTATAAAAACTCACATCGCTCACCCCATTGGGGATGACAAGCATGGGTGCAAATATTGGTGTTGCCATATGCTAATTTAGGTAATAGTTTATTAATCACCATCTTCCAGTTCAAAAATAGCTTCGACCGGTTTACCAAAAACGCGGGCTATTTTTAAAGCGAGCACGGTAGATGGCACGTATTTATTACTCTCGATAGTATTAATGGTTTGGCGCGATACACCGATGGCCTCGGCGAGATCTGCCTGGGTTATGTTTTTTATGGCGCGTTCTACACGCAAGGTGTTTTTCATAATGCGTGTATTATAACAGGTTTAGGTTGCTTTTTGCTGAAGCGACATCCGATTTACGGATTTTGTATAATCGATAGTGAAATACTATTAAAAAAATGGCAGGGATAGTAACAAAGTTGAAGGCCATAACAAATAAAAAGTCGGTGCTGTAAAAAGCAAAATTTGCTATCAATAATATGATATAGTTTGCATACACCGAAAGTTGCATCGCATCGAGTCTTATAGCGCCAATATACTCGTCTTCTTGTTTTTCTTTAGAGAATACCCATATTAACATTGGTAAAGGCAGTGTATAAAACAGCCAGGTGATATCTTCCCGCTTAATGCTTTGAGCTATGATCATCACAGCAAAAGCGACAGATAGTGTTTGCCCAATAAGGCGATAGGGTTTATTGGGTAAAAATCTGATGGTTTTTATTTCGTACTCATCGTTACGTTTATATAAAAGGTAATAAAACCGAGCCATAAAAATAACCAACGGCGTAAACAAATTATACGTCATAAAAGTAAAGCCACCGGCAATAGCTTCAATCGCGTTCTCGATCAATCGCAATTGCAAAACATTATTTATGGCTGCTGTAATTAAAAACATCGCGTACATTGCATAATTAGCCAATATGGCCCAATACAACGCATTCAGCCTAATGTTGGCCGTTAGTTCATCTTCTATTTTCTGCTTGCTAAACGCGATGAAAACTAAGCCGCCTACAACCAGTGTTAAGGCAAGCTCATTTGTGAAATTCTCGTAAGCGGGTAAAAATAATTGACTCTGTTCTCTAAGCTGCATACCAAAACCCGGAATTTTGTAGTCGTTATAAACAACCATATAGCCAAGCACAAAGCCTGGTAATGCCAAAAGCCATCCTAATAGCCTAAAGCGGTGTGGAAATAATAATCGTGATTTCATAATTGTAAAGTTTAATGGTGTACATTGTTATGATAAGTCAACTTCTTTTGCGGCATCCCTGTTAAGGCGGAAGATCATCCACCGAAAGCGGATAATAAAGAATATCAGTGGCGCCCACACCGCTGTTAAGATTATATACATCAACTCAATTGTGTTGGTAAATACAACACAGATGGCCAGTATAAAATAATTCAAATATACCGCCCACTGCAATGATTCCAACCTGATGAGCGAGATATGCTCATCTTCTATTTTTTCTTTAGAGAAGGCGATAAAGATTAATCCGAAAAGCAAGAGCAAAGCGGTAATATCATGCGAGAGCTTCATTCCGGGCTGTGCATCATTGATGTAACTCCTGTGCAAAACCATGCGGGTGCAAAATTTTAAAAACAATGGCAAATAGAATAACCGCTATAAAACAGAAGTACCCTATTCTTCGATAATAATGTGGAAACAAAATCGTGATTTCATATTTGTAAAGTTTGATTTACCAAATGTAAAGCAAACTTTACAAATGTCAAATATATTTGACATTTTATTTTTGTCTATTAAGATTTTCTCGCAGAGGGGCAATGAAAAATCGGCCTATATAAAATAAAAAAGCCTGAAATAAAATCAGATTTTTTTACTCGCTCAAATAAACATCCAACAAACCATCCGGCAGGGCTATATAGATCTCGCCGCCTTCTACGTCAATCCCTTTAATAATATCTACATTCAGCGGGAACAGCACCTCTTTGTTTTTAAAGTTTACCGATGCTATAAGCTGCTGCGGGTATTCCACCACATCCAGTATCTCGCCCAGTTCGCCGTGGTTTTCATCAACCGCAATAAAGCCTTTTACATCTTTAAGGGTAAATTCTTCCTTCTTCTTTTTGGGTTTTACCTTATTGGGCAGGTATATATCCTTTTTTACCAGCATGGTTGCCTTCTCAATGGTATCTATATCCTCCAGGTTTAGATAAGCCTGGTTCTTTTGCAAAAACTTTATCGAGCTTACAAAGTAAGGCACCAACTTGCCGGCAATATCCACAAATAACGATTTGATCCTGATGGCTTCCGCGCCTTCAAAATCAATATATACCTGCATTTCGCCTTTAAGGCCTTTGGTTTTTAAAATGCTGCCCAGCCTGAAACAATCCTCGGTTTTCATAACAATACTTTTAAATAACAATGGCGAAGAACCGTTGGGTTACTTCGCCATTTGCTTTAGAACTTACGTTCAAATAATTACTCAGCGCTTTCTGCTTCAGTTTCGGTATCAGCAGCAGCTTCTTCAGCAGGAGCTTCAGTTGCTTCTTCTTCTACTTCTTCAGCTACAGGAGCGTTTTTAGCAGCGATAGCTGCGGCTTTATCTTCTTTCTTTTTAGCTTCAGCAATTAAAGCCAATTTACGGGCTTCGTCTTTTGCAGCGTTAAGATTTGATTTTTTACCTGTTATTTTGCTGTCTTTTTGATCTAACCACTCAGCAAATTTAGTTTCTGCCTGTTCTTCGGTTAAAGCCCCTTTTTTAACACCGCCTTGTAAGTGCTTTTTGTATAATACGCCTTTGTATGACAGTATTGCACGGCAAGTGTCTGTTGGCTGTGCGCCATTGTTTACCCATTCAAGAGTTTTTTCGAAATTGATGTCGATTGTAGCTGGGTTGGTGTTAGGGTTATATGAACCTACACGCTCAATAAAACGACCGTCTCTTGGAGCACGGGCATCTGCTACTACGATGTAATAAAAAGGTTTTCCTTTTTTACCGTGTCTTTGCAGTCTGATCTTAGTTGCCATTCTTTTATTTTTATGTATTCAACATTGTCCCCGGAGTTCTTTCTGCGGGGATGCAAAGGTATAAATTATTATTTATATATAAAAGGCTTGTAATTAATTAGGTAGGTATTTAGTTAACTCACCTCCTGCCCCCTCTCTGATGTGCAAAGAGGGGGTTCCTTTTTTCCTTCTCACTTCTTCACCCTCTTTGCGTAGCAGAGTGGGTCGCGCACGTAGTGCCGCGGGGTGAGTAAAATTGCCAAGCGATCCCTAAAAATATTTTCGCGTTTTTTTGTAACAAGAATAATTCACCTGCATCATAATATCACTATATAGCCAAGGTCTTATAAAGCTATAAGTTATTGTGAGGGCCCGCACCTTAAGGGTTCCGTTAAATTAATTCACTTAAACAAAATGTCTGAAAATTTATTATTCCAGTTCTGGTGGGTATTTCCGCTGGTGGCTGCTGTTTTGCTGTACAAATTTGTATTGCGCGTTTTATGTGGTATGATCATCGTTCCTGATGACCGTATTGGTTTGGTTGTTAAGAAATTCACCCTTTACGGGAGCAAGCGGCTGCCCGATGGCCGTATCATAGCCATTAATGGCGAAGCGGGTATGCAGGCCAAACCGCTTGCCCCGGGTTTGTACTGGCGCATGTGGCCATGGCAGTATGTAATTACCATGGAAGCCTTTACTGTTGTGCCGCAGGATAAACTGGGCCTGGTAAAAGCTAAGGATGGCGCACCAATGGATATTGGCCGTGTGCTGGGTAAGCCGGTAGATTGCGACAAGTTCCAGGATTCGCAGGCCTTCCTTGAAAATAACGGTCAAAAAGGTCCGCAGGCCGCGTTCTTAACGCCGGGTAACTACCGTATCAATACCTTCCTTTTCGAGATTGTGATGGTGCCAACTACCAGCATCCACGAAAACAAGGTGGGTATTGTAACCACACTGGATGGTGAGCCTTTGGATAAAGGCGAAATTGCCGGCGGCTCGGTTGCCGGCCACCGCAATTACCAGGACCCGATGGCTTTTATAAAAGCCGGTGGTAAAAAAGGTTTGCAGGAGGACGTTATCCTGGCAGGTACCTATTACCTGAACCCATGGTTTGCCATTGTTGAACAGGTAGAGATGATCCACATACATATTGGTTACGTAGGCGTGGTTAACTCATTTGTTGGCCCCGAGGGTAAGGATACCAGCGGGGTGGGCTTTACACACGGTAACATTGTGAAAAAATACGATAAAGGTGTTTGGGATGAACCGCTCGACCCGGGTAAACACCCTGTAAACATTTACACCCACACGGTAGAGATAGTTCCTACTACTAATATAGTGTTGAACTGGGCCAACAGCCGCACCGAAAGCCATGAGCTGGATAAAAACCTGTGTACCATTAGTGTGCGTTCATCTGATGGTTTTACATTCAATTTGGACGTATCACAGATCATCCACATCCCGCGTAACGATGCGCCAAAGGTTATTGCCCGGTTCGGTAATACAAAAAACCTGGTATCGCAGGTGCTGGAGCCAACTATTGCCAACTACTTCCGTAACTCGGCACAAAAAAGTGGTGTGATAGAGTTCCTGACCAATAGGTCGCAAAGGCAGGAAGATGCCCGTGCGCAGATTAGCAAAGTACTGGCCGATTATAACGTAGAAGGTGTAGATACCCTGATCGGTGACATTGTGCCGCCGGAAGCCCTGATGAAAACCCTTACCGACCGTAAAATAGCCGAGCAGGAACGCGTTACTTACGAAATTCAAAAAAGCGCCCAAATAGAGCGTAAGGAATTTGAAAGTGCCAAAGCTGGTGCAGACATGCAGCCCGAGGTGGTAAAATCAACCCGACAGGTGGAGATTAACACCCAAATGGCCGCATCAAAAGTTGCCGCCGCTAAGGGTGATGCCGAATCGAGGGTGATTAACGCTAAAGCTGATGCAGAGAACAAAACCATCATCGCCAAAGCCGATGCCGAAGCCAAAACCATTAACGCCAAAGCGGATGCCAATGCAACCGAGGTTAATGGTGCTGCCGATGCCGGTAAAATAAAGGCCATAGGTTTGGCCGAGGCCGAGGTTACCAAACAAAAAACCGAAGCCATGGGTACCGAGCAATACGCAATAGTCCGCGTGGCCGAAGCTTTAGCCAGCAATGGCATTAAACTGGTGCCCGAGATTTTGGTTAACGGCCAAAACGGCGGAGGCAACGGCATGATAGATGCTTTAATTGGCAGCGAAATGCTTAAAAAGCTGCAACGCGAAGGTGATGCGAAAGTGGTGGATGTAACGCCAAAGGCAGAGTAACAACCCACATGTCATTGCGAGGAGCGTAGCGATGCGGCAATCTCGTAGCCAATGCATAAACGTTATGCATACGACGAGATTGCCGCGCTACCGCTCGCAATGACACTTTATTTACAAAGGGAAAGCCCTGCAGAAATCTGCAGGGCTTTCCCTTTTATATTCAACCAACCTTATATCGCCAGTATCTCTACTATCTTTAAAAAGTTGGGGTTTATTTCAACATTATGTTTGCAGGCGTGCTCAAACGGAGTGTATGATATCTCGTTATGGATAACGCCTATCATTTCGTTACGGTGCCCATCCCTTAAAGCCTCAACAGCAGCAACACCCACGCGACTTGCCAATACCCTATCCTGGCATGACGGCCTGCCACCACGCTGGATGTGGCCTAATATAGAAACCCTTGTATCGTAATGCGGGAAACGTTCCTTTACATGGCGGCCTATTTCGAACGCGCCACCTGCATCATCACCTTCGGCAACAATTACAATTTTTGACAGCTTATCCTTACGACCATGCTCTAAACGTTCGCAAAGGGCATCAATATTGGTTTTACTTTCGGGGATCACAATGGCTTCCGCGCCCGATGCAATACCGGTACGCAGGGCTATCAATCCACTATCGCGCCCCATTACCTCAACAATAAACACACGGTCGTGAGATTCTGCTGTATCGCGGATCTTATCAACCGCGTCAATTACAGTATTAATAGCGGTATCGTAACCTATGGTGAAATCGGTGCCTAAAAGGTCGTTATCAATAGTGCCGGGTAAACCAACAACCGGGATGTCATACTCGGTGCCGAATATACGTGCACCGGTAAAAGTACCATCACCACCAATAGCAACAAGGGCATCAACGTTATGCTTCTTTAGCTGGTCGTAGGCCAATCTGCGGCCATCGGTTGTTTTGAATTGTTCGCTGCGGGCTGTTTTAAGGATGGTACCCCCACGCTGAATGATGTTGGAAACAGATTTCCTGTCCATGGTAAAAAATTCACCATTGATCATCCCTTCGTATCCACGGCGGATACCGGTTACCTCAATTCCATAATAAGTTGCCGAACGTACTACCGCGCGGATGGCGGCATTCATGCCTGGTGCATCACCACCTGAAGTAAAAACTCCTATATTTTTGATCTGCGTCATTTTTAAAAGGGCGCTGTCGCTTTGTAAGTGTAAACAGAAAGAAATTACAAAGACGATGTAGAGTTGCTACATCGTTTTCGTAAAGTTCCGCGAATTTACACTAATTTTTTTTACCTGCCTATTTTTTATAGGCCGCTACCCCACTATCCAGATAGGAAATGAAGGATTTTATGTCTGTTGCGCCTATCGGTTTAACAAGGGCCTCACCCTTTTCATTGGTAATAACATAATAAGGCTGCGCATTTGATCCATATTTGCTTATCTCCAGATCGAGCCATTTACCCCCCAGGGTGGTTATATCTTTTCTTTGAACTGGCGAATTATATTGTTCTGCTTTAGGTAATTCCGTTTTATCATCAATGACCATCTGCAGTATTATAAAATCATTCTGCAACCTTCTTAATACTTCCGGATCGGGTAAAACGTTTTGCTCCATTTGGCGGCAGTTAACGCAGTTCCAGCCTGTAAAGTCAATAAATATGGGCTTATGCAGTTCTTTTGAAAGCTGCACCGCCTGGTCATAATCATACCATTCATCAAGGCCCTTTACCTTTGGCAGGCGTTTAAAAAGCTCTTCGTATTTTTTAACTTTTATGGTTGATGTATTTGCGGGTGTTGCAATAGCAGCACTGCCCCCACCGCTGGAGATATCAAAATCCTGTGTACTTAAAGGTGGCAGTAAAGCACTGATGGCTTTTAACGGCGCGCCCCAAAGGCCTGGCACCATATATATGGTAAAGGCAAACATACCCATAGCGATGAACGTACGGGTTACCGTTAAATGCGTTACATCACTATCGTGCGAGAATTTGATCTTACCTATCAGGTATAAACTCATCAATACACCAATGGCTATCCAAAGGGAAAGAACAACCTCGCGGTCAATCAGGTTCCAGTGGTAAGCCAGGTCCACATTCGATAAAAACTTCAGGGCGAAAGCGATCTCGATAAAACCCAGGATCACCTTAACACTGTTTAACCACCCGCCGGATTTTGGCAGGCTTTTCAAAGCCGAAGGGAACGTAGCAAATATGGTAAACGGCAAGGCAATAGCCAGCGAAAAACCAAACATCACCACTGCCGGGGCAAGCCTGTCGCCTTTGGTAAAGGCGCTTGAAAGCACCCCGCCAATAGCAGGCCCAGTACATGAAAACGACACCACTACCAGCGTAGCAGCCATAAAGAAGATCCCGGCAAAGCCGCCTTTATCAGAGTTTGCGTCGAGCTTGTTTGCTAATGAGCTGGGCAGTGTTATCTCAAATGCGCCAAGGAATGAAGCACCGAACACTACCAGCATCAAAAAGAAAAAGAAATTGAAGATGCCATTAGTGGCCAGCCCGTTCAGCGCAGCGGGACCAAATATAATGGTGATCAACAGACCAAAAACTACATATATAAATATAATGGAGAAGCCATAAAGGCATGATTGCCAGATAGCGCTGGCCCGGCCCCCCCCCCTTTTTGTAAAAAAGCTAACCGTTAATGGCAGCATTGGGTAAACACAGGGCAATAAAAATGCCGCGAACCCGCCTAAAAAGCCAATAATGAATAATTGCCAAAGGCTTTTGGGGCTATCGGTTGTGTTGGTATCTGCTTTAATTGTTGTGGCATCCGTTTTACTTACGCCCGCTTTTGTATCAGAATCCGCCTTTATTTTAGCCAGCGAATCCGCGCTTTTTTTGTTAGCGATGACCTGTTGGGAGGCCGATGGCACATCCGTAAATTCCACATCGTTTGTAGAAACGGTATCGGCGGTTTGTGCCTTAAGCTGTTGCGGTGCTAAAACCACAAAAGCAAAAAGGGTTACTAAAAATAAGAATGCGCCGCGCAGTAGGGTACGGTTAATGGCTGTTGTCTTCATTATAATTATTTACCTAACGGGATAGAAAACTCTACTTCGTCTGGTGGAAGACATTTTGAATCGTTACAGGTCATAAACTCCAGCTTACCTTTAACCGCTGAAGCTTTTGCCGATTTAAGTTTTACTTTTTGTTGAAATACAACTGAGTTTTCAAAGTAGCCAACATTCATACCGAAAGTTTTTTCGTACTTGGTTATAGGCGTTGGTTCGCTGGGTTTGCCAACCAATGCGTATTCTTTTGACGGGGCAAAAGTAAAGCTCGTCTTAATCGGCCCGCCTTCTTTAACATTTTGTGAATAGATATGCCAGCCCTGGTCAATAGTGGCCTTTATCAATACAACAGCCTCTGTCGCGCTGGTTTTTTTAGCCGCGTACGACCATTTTACGTGCGCTTCTACCTGTGCTTTTGCACCAATAGTTATTAATAATGCGGTAACCGCTAAAAATAATCTCTTCATCTTATTTATTTAAAAATTCTATTTCCTTTAAGTTATATTCCTGTTCGCCGTTTTCCTGCTTTACTACAAGCAAACCGTTTTCTTTAACATTTATTATAGTGCCTTCAAAATTATGACCGTTCGACTTAAATTGCCGCATTTCGTTTAACCAATATAGTCGGCTTAAGTACATATTCCTTACAAACTCCAGCCTTCCGGCTTTAAGGTGCAGGTAATAGCCCTCAATATGGTTGCAAATTTCTGCTAATATATTTTTTAATTCATAATCCTTCTGTAATATCTTCTTTATAGAAGTAGCATTAACCGCATCAGCAGCAAAAATTTCCTGGTTTACGTTTATACCAATACCAATAACCGAGTGCTTTATCTGGCTGCCCTGCAATATATTTTCAATAAGCATCCCGCCAAGTTTGCTATCACCAAAATAAATATCATTTGGCCATTTTATCTTCAGGCTGTCACGCAACAGGGGGTACAGTGCGTCATATACACCCATACTAACGGCACAGGTAAGGTAAAACTGCTGCGATGCCGATAAAAAAGATGGGCGTAACAATATGCTGAAGGTTAAATTTTTGCCCGGCTCTGCAAGCCAGGTGTTTTCGCGCTGGCCCCGCCCCGCGTACTGGTGTTCTGCCATAATGACCGTTCCATCAGGTACTGGCTTGGAATTTGACAGGATATTTTTAAGGAATGTGTTTGTAGAGTCAACTTCTTTTAGTGTCACTAAATTTTGTCCAACAAATAATCCTGAAAATATGTTATTTTGCAACGTATAATATTATTAAACCCGAAATCGTTCAAAACTAAATCTTTTTAATGGTAAAAAGTAAAGTGATAAATGAATCCGCCTATATTTCTGAACTTGCCATACATGGCATGCAGGAAAAAAAGGGGAATGATCTGGTAAGGCTTGATCTTCGTAATATAAACAGTTCGGTAGCAGATTACTTTGTAATTTGCCATGCCGATTCGGCCACACAGGTAAAAGCAATTGCAGATAGTGTTGAGGAAGAAATTTACAAAGCTGTACAACAGGAACCCTGGAGAAAAGAAGGGCTTGAGTATGGCGAATGGATACTGCTGGATTACATAGATGTTGTCATACACATCTTCAGGACCGACAAACGAGAGTTTTATGGTGTTGAAGACCTATGGGGTGATGCTGAAATTAAAAGCTATAAAAGCGCTTAAAAAAGCTCAATTAATGCCCTTTTAAATTACTAATAGATTGATACTTGAGCTTGTAGAACATGGAAATTAAAGATAAGAAGTCAGATTCCCCAAAACCTTTACGCAAGGTTCCGAATAAAAAAGTTACGCCAAAACCACCAAAGTTTAACCTGATGTGGCTTTATGCCATAGCTATTATTGGTATATTGGTAGTGCCTACACTCATGAGCGGCGGCACCGGCAAATCAATAGATTTTCAAAGGTTTAGCACCAGGATGCTGCGCACCGGCGATGTTGACCACATTGTGGCCTACAAAAACGGCGACCTGGTAACTGCCGAAGTTTTTATTAAAAAAGACAGTTTAACAAAGCCAGAGTACGCTGATGCCGGTAAAGGGCAACGCGGCCTGGGCGTATCTAACGACCCCCAGTATAATTTTACTGATGCCTCTTACGAAAGCTTAAAGCAATCTATCGCGGCAGCACAAAAAGATGTACCTGATGCGCAAAAAACCGCTATTGAATACCAACAAGGTAAAGAAAACCTGTTAAGCAACTGGCTGGTGCAATGTGTTATAATGGCAGTACTGCTTGTTGGTGTATGGTTGTTTATTATGCGCCGCATGGGCGGTGGTGCTGGTGGTGGCGCAGGTGGCCAGATCTTTAACATTGGTAAATCGAAAGCTACCTTGTTTGATAAAGAAGCCCAGGTATCGGTTACATTTAATGATGTTGCCGGCCTTGAAGAAGCCAAACAGGAGGTTATGGAGATTGTAGATTTCCTTAAAAACCCTAAAAAATATACCAACCTGGGTGGTAAAATACCAAAAGGCGCATTGCTGGTAGGTTCGCCGGGTACCGGTAAAACTTTATTGGCCAAAGCCGTTGCAGGCGAGGCACAGGTACCTTTCTTCTCGCTGTCGGGTTCCGACTTTGTGGAAATGTTTGTGGGTGTGGGTGCATCACGTGTTCGTGATTTGTTTAAACAGGCAAAAGATAAAGCCCCTTGTATAATCTTTATTGATGAGATTGATGCTATTGGCCGTGCCCGTGGTAAAAACACAATGATGGGTGGCAATGATGAACGCGAAAACACCCTGAACCAATTACTGGTTGAAATGGATGGTTTTGGTACCGATAGCGGCATTATTATACTTGCTGCAACTAACCGCCCTGATGTACTGGATAGCGCATTAATGCGCCCGGGACGTTTTGACAGGCAGGTATCTATCGACAAACCCGATTTGATTGGCCGCGAGCAGATCTTTAAGGTCCACTTAAAACCTGTTAAGGTGGCAGAAGGTGTTGATGCTAAAAAACTATCGGCACAAACCCCGGGTTTTGCGGGTGCAGAAATCGCCAACGTTTGTAACGAAGCTGCTTTGATTGCTGCCCGTAAAAACAAAGAGGCGGTGGATATGCAGGACTTTCAGGATGCTATTGACCGTGTTATTGGCGGTTTAGAGAAAAAGAACAAGATCATCTCTCCTGAAGAAAAACGTATTGTGGCTTACCACGAAGCAGGGCACGCTATTGCAGGCTGGTTCCTGGAGCATGCCGATCCATTGGTGAAGGTATCTATCGTTCCGCGTGGTGTTGCTGCTTTGGGTTATGCCCAGTATTTGCCGAAAGAACAATTCCTGTATACTACTGAGCAATTGCTTGACGGCATGAGCATGACAATGGGTGGCCGTGTTGCCGAGGATATTACTTTCGGTAAGATCTCAACCGGTGCGCAAAATGACCTGGAACGTATTACCAAGCTGGCTTATGCCATGGTTACCATATATGGTATGAATGAAAAAGTAGGTAACGTTTCATTTAACGATACCCAGGGCGAGTACCAATTTAATAAGCCATATTCAGAAAAAACATCTGAACTGATAGATAATGAAGTACGAGCTCTTATTGGCGATGTTTACCAAAGCACTAAACGTTTGCTAATCGAAAAACGTGACGGTTTAGAGAAACTGGCCAATAAGCTGATCGAAAAAGAGATTTTATTCCAGTCGGATCTGGAAGAGATATTGGGCAAGCGCCCGTTTGATAACCGCACCACTTATGATGAATTTGTGAATGGCCCGGAATCAAACCAGGACCCGGCTGCACAAAGCCTGGTTCATGAAGGCGTTGGCGACCACTCTGGTACCTTTGACAGGAATCCTGAAGAAACCGATACAACTAAAGAATAATATAGCAAAAAGCTTAAAGCAGAAAGACCAAAGCAAAATGAGTCTTAGCTTTAAGCTTTTTGCTTTTTGCTACAAAATGAGGGATATTACTACATCTAAAGAAAAGCTGTTAAAAAAGGTGCGTAAAGCGCTTTTAGAGAAACGTGATAACCCCTATCCAAACCTGGAAGACCTGCCCATGTATCCGCCTAACGACGAGATGCTGGAGGTGCTTTTTGCTGAAGAGTTTACAGCTGTTAGTGGCCAGTTTGTTTTTTGTGAAGACGAGGTGCAGTTTATAGAAAACCTGCTGGAGCTTGCCGAAGAACGTAAATGGCATAAAATATACTGCTGGGAACCCGCTTTGCAGGACATGCTTAAACAGTACGAATACCCATTTTTTGAAACCGATAAAGATTTTGACCAGGCCGAAGTTGGCTTTACCCTTTGCGAGGCTTTGATAGCCCGTAACGGTACTATCCTGCTTTCAAACGGCAATGCAGCAGGCAGGCGTTTAAGCATTTACCCGCCGGTACACATTGTGTTGGCCTATACCTCGCAATTGGTGCTCGATCTGAAAGATGGGTTTAAACTGCTGAAGGAAAAATACGGCACACGCATCCCATCCATGATAACCCATGTAACCGGCCCAAGCCGTACTGCCGATATTGAGAAAACACTTGTTTTAGGCGCCCATGGGCCTAAAGAGTTGTTTGTATTTTTGCTTGACGGATAATAAACATTACGCCCCTACTTTTAACTCATCCAGCTTACATTCCTCCAACACCACTCTTTCGCTCACCATTTTGTGATAAGCCCATTTGATCAAACGGATATAACCATCTGCAATCTCTATCCCGGTGATATCGCCATCATTAAAACAACAGCAGCCAGTGTTAAAATAAGTATCCAGGTAGCCATTAAAATCGGGCGGGGTATTTCCCTGCAGGTGCAGGCTGGTTATTTTATTTTCAAACTCCGCTGTTTTGGAAACATCATTAGCGGCTTTAGCTTTATCAAGGCGTATGTAAAGATTCTCCAGCTCGGTTAACGACCGGAATACCGGCTGGTGCGTGTGCCCTGTTATCAGCAATGTATTTTTGCGCTGGCTGCTCCATTCGTACATAACGCGGTTATGATCTGTTTTTAGCTGGTTATTATACGCCGGCGTGTTGGGGTTTATGCGGAGGTATCCCTGTAATGGCCCCCACACATCCGATACAAACCATTTACTGAACCAGTTACCATCACTTTGCAGATCGCCCTGGTGGCCATGGGTCATAAATATCTCTAAATGCCTTCCGTTAACATGGGTTTGTAAAACAACTCCTTCATAAACGCGGATTGTTTTGCCGTAAATTTGCAACAGGCTTACCATTGCAAGCGGGTCGTTACCCCAATACAGGTCATGATTGCCAAATATTTTTACAAACCTGTCCTGCTCCATAAACATCTTCTCTTTCTTAAACGTGCCTTTATTATGCCGTTTAACGGTTATAAACAGGTTTTCCCAAAGCTCTTCGCTGTCGCCCAGGTTTATGTAAATAAATTTTTCGCGGTTATAATGATCCAGCGCAGTGAGATAGTTTTTCTCTGACAGGGCAAATATATCTGCCCCGTCACGGGCGCCCTTATGCTGATCTGAAAAGATGATGAATTTATCCTTTTGGGTATCAAATGGTATTACCAATCCATTTTTGCCCGGTGTAGTAATTATGCTTTTGTATAAAGCATTTAAAGCCTTATTAACCCTTGCCTTATCGGGCCTTGATGAGAATTTATCGGCCAGGCGCGATATGGGTTTATAAAGCAGGCGTTGTAAAAAGCGGCGCATGTGTGGATTAACATGCGCCGCTGATAATTGTGTGATAAGGTTTAAGAATTAATATTTGCCGCTGCCGGTTATCGTAACACTTTCGTTTGTAGATAAGTCGATCATGTTAATTGAAAACTCATACGAACTCGAACTTTTTTTGGTGACCGTTCCTCCGGTTGATGAATAAAGCACGCTACCGTTATTAGGTACACATAAAGCATATAGCTGCGAAGAAAAGCCTGTGTTATCATCAAAATTAACCACATTGCTTGTACCACTGCTGCCCGTTGGCATATTGTAAACAGTAAAAGATGCGCCTGTGCTTGAAGCGATAACCACATCAATATTACCCGACACCCCGCTTGTAGCAGGTATTGACTGGCAGGGCCCGCTAAATTTTGTACCCTTTATGGTAAACGTACCGGTTGCGCCTGCGCTAATATCTTCGTCTCCGCTATCATCCTTTTTACAGCTGCCCAAAAAGGCCACCACCATTAAAAGCAGCAGGCTTTTTACAAATAAATTTCTTTTTAGAGTTTTCATAATGTTTATGTATTAATATCTGTTGTATATAAATATGTTAGAATGTGAACAGGTAGCTAAGGCCGGCAAAACCGTATGAGCCGCCGGTTACTTTGATGTAGTTATAGCCTACCCCCAAATGAGATTTTTCGCCTATGTTAATGCCAACCTTAGCGGCCAGCAATAAATTGGTACTGCTGCTGGAGTTATCATCATCGTCAGATACACGCAGGCTATAAACACCCACTTGCGGCTCAACAAAAAACATATCGTTAAGCTTTGCTAAAAAGCCAACCTTAATTGGAATACCCGAATATTTAAGGTCAACTTCATCTTTTGCTAAAAAGTAGTTATAGCCAACGCTGCCTGTAACCGCGCCAATATCGCCTATGTGGTATAAACCTACCGCGTTAACACCAAGCCCTGCCGATACGGAATTTTTAAAATTGCCTACCGGTAGTAAGCCTTCAAGCTCCAGCCCAAAATTGAAGGTTGATGAGGAAGCATCAGCCGCTGTTACATTTTTCAGGGGTGTTTTTTGCTCAAAGGGCTGTTTTTCGTTTGCCATAGGGCTTAAGTTAACCGGCCTGTTTACCAACACTACCGTAGCGTTTGTGTTGGTAACCGGCTGGGTAATGCCGGTAAGGCTGTTAGTTTGCGCACCGGCGGTTATGCCGGCACACAATAGAGGGATAAATAAAAGTTTTGAAAGGTTAAGGTTATTCATATCAAAAGTATATGCTGCCTACTCTGTTCCGTTTTCGGCTTTCCCGGCCACAATTGCTGCAATTGCTTATCACAAATCTCTGTTTAACAGCAAGGCGCATCAATGCGCATATCACCCAAGTTATACTGTGTTTATGCTGTGCAAATACCGTGAAAACACGGGGCTAATAAGCCTGCGATGCAAATAATTTAGCAGTCACAAATCATCATTTAAACATTAATTATCACGATCATGAAAAAACTATTACTTATCGCATTACTACTTATTGGCGGGCTTACCCTATTTACCGGCTGCAGCAAAAAAAACAACGAAGACGGTTCCTCTTCAACATCGGTATCAAAAAGTAAACTGGTTGGCAAATGGCTTTATGTAAAATTTGTTGAAAACGGCGATACCGAAACTTTTGAGGATGGCGAATACTTTCAGCTTAACGAAGATGGTACCGCCTATGACAGCCTTGATGACGATAACGCGCAATGGAGCGTATCCGGCAATAAAATAACCTTTGTGGTTGACGGCGACCCCAATATTGCCACTGTAGAAAAACTAACCGGTAGTGAGCTTGTGATGTCTACAAATGATAATGGCGAAATAAGAACCGCTTATTTTAAAAAATAATACTTTGTAAATACAAAAAACCCTGATAGAATGTAACTTAGAGCAACCGTTAATCTTAAAACAATTTAAAACATGAAAAATTTACTCCCAGTAGTTATTGCTTTGCTTATTGGCCTTGGAGCTGGTATTCTTTATTGCAAACTAAAACAAAATGATGATAAATCCTTCTTTTTTGGATCATCAATTAAGTATGCAGAGGGCGTTTCACTTGCCGACTCATTTAAAAATGTGCGGGCCCCGTTAATACAGGATGGTTTAAGACGCCGTTTTCCAGCAACCGTAGCGGCTAATTACCAGGAAACACGGTCCATTTGGTATTCATATAACGAAATACAAGGCTTTTTAAATAAAATGAATAAGGAATACCCTAATTCTAAAGATAAACTTGGTATAAGAATTTATTTTGGCGCCTACGCAAAACGCGGAACGTTTAGCGCGTCGGCATCAAACGAGCACAAAATGACCGCCTTTTTTGTAGCTACATTAAATCAGGCCAGAAATTCAAACCCGGCTATTACTGTGGATTCTGATATGGTAGACAAAACAAAAGGCGACAAATCTACCTGGACATTTTTGGGTATTGACCCTTACGATCACGGCACACTTTGCCCTCCTCAAAACAACTGTGGCGGAACAATTTTCTAATGTACACTTTCATCCTATTTGAATTTATCGCATTAATAGTAATGTTAGTGCAGTTTGGTAAGGTAAAAAGTACCATTTACAAGTACTTTTTACCTTACTTAATTTTTATCGTTTTTTTTGAAGTGGGTAACTTAATGCATTGGTTTGGCGTTACGCACAATCATCGTTCTAATAACTTATGGATATCAAACATTGAAATAACTATAGAATTTGTTTTTTTCAACCTTTTTTTAAACAAGTTGCTCAACAGATTAAAGACGGGATTTATGATAACAAGTCTTGTAGTACTTGTTTCTGCTATTGATATTATTTTTATACAGGGGATTTGGGAACTGGGAACTTTCGCCATCCTACTTCAATATTGTGTGTTAATAACCATGGTTTGTCGTTTTTTTTATACAACTATCAAGCACATAGATATTCGCATAAATATTTTAAAAATGCCTTCATTTTGGCTTAATACAGGGTTACTGTTTTTTTGCCTGTCAGAATTTTTGTTTTTTTCGTCATTTACCTATATGGCTTATAAAAACAACTACCACTACCTTATTTTCTTTTTTACCATAAATAATTTAGCAAACGTTATCTTGTATTCGTGCTTAACAATATCATTCTTATGTATAAGCAAGACGATTCGTTTATAGCCCTTATAATTGCTGGTACAATAATGCTTTTATTGTTAGGGATATTTATAATAAGCTTTTTGTTACTCTATCAAAAGAAACATAATCAGCACTTTATAGATCAGGAGCAGTTAAAATCGCAATTTCAGCAGGAACTCCTAAAAACACAGGTAGAAATGCAGGAGCAGACCCTTAACCATATTAGCCGAGAAATACATGACAATGTAACCCAGGTACTCTCTTTTGTTAAACTTAACCTGGCTATCCCCGCGAAAGCTACGCCAGAGCAGGCCGAGCAAAAAATAAGTGAGAGCCGCAACCTGGTTGCACAGGTTATAAATGACCTGCGCGATCTGTCAAAGAGCCTCAGCTATGAGCATATTATGCAGTTGGGGCTGGTGCAAACCATAGAGATAGAAGCCGGGCGCGTCAACAAAAGCGGCATCATTAAAGTTGACCTTGCCATTGGCGGCGATGCCCGCAACCTGGGCGAACAGCGCGAACTGGTACTGTTCCGTATTTTCCAGGAAGCGCTTAATAATGCGCTGAAACATTCGGGCGCAAAGCAGCTAAAGATCAGTTTGGATTATTTTGATCATTTGTTTAACTTAACCATTCAAGACAACGGTGTGGGTTTCCCGGCTCATTCGCTAAACAAAAGCGGATCGGGCTTAAGAAACATTGTGAACAGGGCTGCCTTAATTGGTGCTGATGCTGTTATTGACAGCGCGCCAGGCAAGGGTTGTTGTATAAAAATTACTATTGACCCCCTTACACAATATACCCATGCCAACGGAAACCACAATAGCCCTGGTTGATGATCACCGCCTCTTCAGAAGTGGCATCGTATCATTAATAACTTCTATTACCGGCTATAAAATACTTTTTGAAGCTGGCAACGGGGAGGAATTAACCCGGAAAATATCGCCCAAGTTTAAACCCGATATTGTTTTACTGGATATAAACATGCCGGTAATGGATGGCACCAGTACTGCGCAGTGGCTGCGCAACCACTACCCCGACGTTTGCATTATCATCCTTTCCATGTTTGAGGATGCCGAAAAAGTATTGAGTATGGTAAAAATTGGCGTTAAAGGCTACCTGCTAAAAGACGCCGAGCCACATGAGTTTGAGCAGGCCCTTAAAAAGGTATCGCAGGGCGAACTGTATTACCCCGAATTTGTAACCCGCCACCTGGTACAAAGCTTTAACAAAAACACCGACCAGATTAAGCTTAACGCCCGCGAGATTGAGTTTTTAAAATTGGCCGGCACCGAGCTTACCTACAAGGAAATTGCCGACCAAATGTGCGTCAGCGCCCGCACTGTTGACGGATATCGCGATCAGCTTTTTGAAAAATTACAAATAAAAAGCCGCGTAGGGCTGGTTTTGTATGCCATAAAAAATAACATGATTGAATTGTAATTTGCTAAAATTATTAGCAAATTTGTTTCCATGTCACATGCGGAAAACGATGAATTTTTTAAGGGTAGAGGGGCGCAGGTAAACACGCACAACAGGTTCTTAAAGAACAAATATGTACTGGACCATATTGAGGGGCTTGACGAACAACTGCTGGAAAATACGCACACCCAACTTTTTGAGGAAACCCCAAAGAAGATCGTAAGCGAATCTAATAGCCCGGATCTGAGTCACTTCCACTCCATAAACCCTTACCAGGGATGTGAGCACGGCTGCATTTACTGTTATGCCCGCAACAGCCACGAGTACTTTGGATTTAGCGCCGGACTCGATTTTGAACGTAAGATCATCGTAAAACGCAACGCGCCAGAGTTGCTCGAAAAATATTTTAACAAAAAGGGTTACGAGCCCGTACCCATCGTACTTTCGGGCAATACAGATTGCTACCAGCCTATTGAGCGTAAGCTTAAAATAACCCGCGGCCTTTTAGAGGTTTTTTTAAAATACCGAAACCCGGTAAGCATCATTACTAAAAACAATGTAGTGCTTCGTGATATGGATATATTGGGCGAATTAGCCCGCATGAACCTGGCCCATGTAAACATATCTATCACTACATTAAATGAATCGTTAAGGCAAAAGCTGGAGCCACGTACGGTTACGGGCATGAGCAGGCTTGGTGTTATCCAAAAGCTAACAGAAAAAGGTATCCCCTGCAGGGTGATGGTAGCGCCCATTATCCCCGGGCTAAACAGTAACGAGATCCCTGATATTATAAAAGCTGCTGCCGACCGGGGAGCGGTATCTGCCGGGTTTACCATTGTGCGGCTTAACGGGGCAATTGCCGAGATCTTTACCGATTGGGTACACAAAGCATTCCCCGATAGGGCCGAAAAGGTTTTAAATATGATAAAGGCCTGCCACGGAGGTAGCCTTAATGATAGTGAGTTTGGGCGCCGTATGAGCGGCGAGGGCCACGTTGCGCAATCCATCCACCAACTATACCGTATGGCCTGCGTACGTTTCCTGGCGGGCCGCGAAATGCCGCAATATGACTTTACATTGTTTACACCAAAGGGCGGGAAGCAGACGAGTATGTTTTAGGGGGGATACTTTTGCGCACCTCGCGTCATTGTTGTGGGGTATGAAGCAATCTCCAAATAAGTTATAAGCGACTTGCAAAGTGTACAAGCACAGTTCTGAGATTGCTTCGTACCTCGCAATGACGCATGGAGATAATTGGCGGCAAGAAATTTAGCTTACATTCTCAATCTCAGTGAAACCGACCTTCCCAACGCCTGTACAAAATTAGGGTCGAGTTGTTCTTCGCCATCCTTTTGGATCCAAATGGTATTTTCTTTTATCAGCTGTAGCTTTTCGCCGTTCAGCAGTAATTCCAGTTCGGTTGTATTTTGGTTTATTAAACGGCTGTTTACAATCTGGTAAACATAATCCTTGTCGTTAAAAGTAATCCGTAGCGGTAATCCCATATCTCTAATCTTCTCGCGGTAAAGATAGCCGTTCTTTTGAGAGAGGAAATTTTATTTGAAAAAAAGCACATCTGTCATCCCGAACTTGTTTCAGGATCCCTCAGGACAAGTGGACGCTGCACGAGAGATGCTGAAATAAATTCGGCATGACTGATGGAAATTTATAACAACAAAAAAGGCCCCGTAAACGGGGCCTTTTAAATATAAGTTTATGAACGTGGTTGCTAATTAAGCGTTCTCTTCTTCTAAAGCCATTAGCTCATCAACAAGGATACGTCCGCAATGCTCGCAAACGATGATCTTTTTACGCTGACGGATATCTGACTGGCGCTGAGGCGGGATCTGGTTAAAGCAACCAGAGCATGAATCGCGCTGAATGGTAACTACTGCTAAACCATTTTTAGCGTTTTTACGCAAACGGTTGTAAGCAATAAGCAAACGCTCATCAATATTACCGGTAGCTTTTTCGGCCTGGCCTGTTAACTCGTTTTCTTCTTTTTCAGTTTCGGCGGTAATAGTACCTAACTCATCTTTTTTTGCATCAAGATCGCTGCGGCGTGCATCAAGATCTGATTGAGCTTTTTCGTAGATGCTGGTTTTTGATGCGATCTCGAAACCATACTCACGAATCTTTTTCTCGCTCACTTGTATATCTAAGCCTTGTATCTCAATTTCTTTTGATATGGCATCATACTCGCGGTTGTTTTTTACTTCGTTAAGCTGAGTTTCGTATTTTTTTATGTTAGACTGTGCGTCTTTTATCAGGTTCTTGCGGGTTACAATTTCATCCTCAAGATCATCAAGCTCATTCTTGATCTTCTGTATGCGGGTTTCAAGGCCTGCAACATCATCTTCAAGATCTGCAACTTCCATAGGCAATTCACCTCTTACCTGGCGTATCTTGTCAATTTTGGTGTGGATGGTTTGCAGGTCGTATAAAGCTTTCAGCTTTTGTTCTATGGTTTGTTCCATTAAATAAAATATTTGACGGGGTTTGTATTCACTTTTGTTAAACGGATGGCAAAGTTACTAAATTTTTTCTGAATAATTTCGAACAATAATTGTTGCGTAAATTGCTCACTTTCAAAATGTCCAATGTCGGCGATGAGTATTTTTCCCTCTGCATCAAAAAACTCGTGATATTTATAATCTGCAGTGATAAAAACATCTGCCCCGGCAGCTATGGCCTGCTTCAATAAAAACCCTCCTGAGCCACCGCAAACCGCTACTTTTTTTACCTGTTTGCCGGTAAACGCGGTGTGCCTTATCACCTGTGCATCCATGCTTGTTTTAACATCTGCTAAAAATTCAGCTTCGTCCATTGGTGTGTCCAGTTCCCCTATCATGCCGCTGCCAATTTCCTGGTGCTGGTTGGTCAGGTTATACAGATCGTACGCTACCTCTTCATAAGGATGCGCCAAAACCAGCGCCATAATGATCTTGCTTTCCAGGTTGGCCGGGTAAACTGTTTCTATCCGCATCTCCTCCTCGTGGTGGCGAACGCCCGGCTCACCTACGTATGGGTCGCTATTTTCGCCACCTTTAAACGTGCCGGTACCTTCCGCATTAAAGCTGCATTCACTGTATTCGCCAATGTGGCCTGCCCCTGCATGGAACAACGCTTTACGTACTTGCTCGGCCTGCGCAACGGGCACATAAGTAACCAGCTTTTTAAGCAGGTTATGTTTGGGCGCTAAAATACGTGTATTACCTATCCCCAGTGTTTCGCAAATTCGGGCGTTAACGCCGGTCATTACATTATCCAGGTTTGTGTGGATGGCATACAGCGCAATGTTATTGCGGATGGCCTTTTCAACCACACGCTCTACATACGTTTTACCATTAAACTTTTTTAGCCCTTTAAATACAATAGGGTGATGCGATATGATGACCTGGCAATCGGTCGCAATGGCTTCATCAACCACGGCCTCGGTGCAATCCAGCGATATCAGCGCCTGGTGTACTTCCATATCCGGCTGCCCTACTATCAGTCCACTATTATCGTAATCTTCCTGATAGGCCAGCGGGGCCAGACTCTCCAGGTAAGCGGTTAGCTGTGCTAATTTCATAATTGTACTAAGGTAGTAAGGCAGGGCGATGTTTAAAAGGAATATTTTACGCCGATGGATAATCACTTTATTATTTCACTCCCCCCCGCCTACGCTTCACTGGTCGCCCCTCTCTGCTGCGCAAAGAAGGTTTGGTTGCCCTGTTTGTTTATCCCTCTTTCCGCGCAGCGAAGAAAGGAGGTCGAGCGAAGCAGTAACCGGGTGAGTAAACTATCGGCCGGGCTTAATAACCATCGTTCCCTTAACGCAAAAAAGATCAAAACAACCAGTGATATTTTCTTTGGCGCCAACCGTTACCGGCCTGCCAACGCTCACCGCGTTTTGATCCTTGTATAGCTTAAAAAGCTTTGCTTATATCTTAGAACGTACTTTGGCTTTTGCAGCTTTTAGATCGTTCATTAAAATGCTCATCAGTTCTTTATCGAAACGAGACATTAATTGAGTGGCTATTGGTTTTTTTGAATTTTTCATTGTGATATGGTTTAGGGTTTTATGTATAAATTAATTAGATCCCCATTTTGGCTATGTTAAAGCTTTCGTAGGCCATTTTTTGATTGTATTCGTTTGCTAACGACTGGTGGTTTATCAGGTCGACAATGGTACCGATAAAGCAAAAGCCTGCTGTAAAAAAGTAAAATACGCCCATCATTACCTGGCCCACCAAAAAGCGCTGTACCCCGGCAATACCGATAAAGCCAAGCAGTGTGAATATCAGAATATCCTGAGGGCTTTTTCTTTTACCTGAATAGATCATGTAAAAGGTTTGTTTTTGGGTATCACTTAGGCTGCTTGTTGCCTGGTGCAAAACTGCCATTTCCTCTGTTGTGATGCCTGGCAGTGACATATAAGGATTGTAAGTGTTCATTTTTTTATGTTTTACTTGTGATTGATGATGTAAAACTACTGTCGAAATAAAGATTGGCCTACAATTAATAGGCTATCTGTTATAATCTATCGGTAAGCGTGGTTATTTATTCGGCGAAACCGGGTGGAATTTTTTCACCGATGAGGGCTTATTAAAGCTATAGTTATTCAAATAGCAATATATGGGTATGTTATATGTAGGATGGGCATTTTTATTACGATATGGTTTAGGGTTGCAACACATTAAACACCCATTTTAAGAATACTAACACTTTCATAAGCCACCTTTTGGTTGTATTCGTTTGTTAGCGACTTATAATTTATCAGGTCCATAATAGTGCATATAAAGAAAAAACCTGCGGTAAAAAGGTAAAGCACACCCATTGTTACCTTGCCCATTACAATACGGTGTATGCCCGCTATACCAATAAGGCCAAGCAGGGCAAGTATCAATATGTCCTGCGGGTTTTTCCTTTTGCTTATATAGATATTATAAAACATTTGCTTTTGCGCATCGCTTAGGCCACTAGTCGTTTGGTGCAAAATTGTAAGCTCCTCGGTTGTGATGCCCGGTAATGATAGGTAAGGGTTATAAGTTTCCATCTTTAGTTTTTTGTTGTGCGTATTTGATGATGCAAAACTAATATCGGAATAAAAATCCATCTATAACTATTTGGCAGTCTGATACAATGCATCGGCAAGCGCAGTAATTTATTAGGCAAAGCTGGCCCGGCCATTTACTGACCGGGCTTATCAAAGCTGTATTTATGCCCAATTGCAAGTGTATAGATGCGGTACAACAAACCGCCAAGCACAGGTATACCCAACCAGTGCGCATGGAAAGAGCTTTTTATATCACCATGAAACAAATAAGAGATAGCATGGCCAAGGCCGCAACCCGGGCACCACGTAAAGCCAAGCAGCTTTAAAGGGCATAAGCTAAAGTGGCTTTCACCTGCCGGGTTTGTAAACGCCAGGCAAATCAAAGCCACTATCCAAAAGATTAATTCAAAATATCGGTTAAAGTACTTTCTAATCAACGCGGTTGCTCCTGGTGGTTAGCAGTAAAGATACCGCAAACGCTTCTATTACACCAACAAGCAGGGCGCCAAAAATACGGCCGCTAAAACTCTGAAAAGTGGTGTCATTACTGCCCACACCACCCCAATTAATAAATACAATGCCCGCAAATACAGCTAAAACACCGCCCACCAATAAAATTTTAAAGCTTTGTATCAATGCTTCTAAAAAGCCCATCTTGCCTTTAAGCTCGCCATCCCTAAAGTTTTTAACCCCAAAAAACAACCCTATAAGCGGTATTAATATAGAAACATATTCAATGGGGTTAACCTCACTATCGGTTAAGTGATATCCTGTTTGGCGCATTACAAAAAGCCATATTAAACTTAAAACACCTATTACTAATCCAAATATTACTGAGTTCTTCATGTTGTATAAAGTTTGGTACTTTGTTGTAGTTTCGAAATATCATTTAAAAGTAAACATAAGCGCAAATTGTTTGCTTTAATTTTATGATAAATACTCAGCCACATAAAAAAAGGCTTTTTTACCTATATTTACACCGTTTTGAACATCCGTGATATATTAGAGCGATACAAGGCTGACGAGAGGATAAAGGCATTGGCGAAAGCTTTAAATGCCGGTAAAAATCCAAGGGTGCAGCTTCGTGGTTTAGTCGGGTCGGGTGATGCGGCCATGGCGGCAGCATTGTATTTTTTGCAGCACAAACACATGATATTTGTGTTGCCCGAACGCGAAGAAGCCGCTTATTTCCTGGCCGATCTGGAAAACCTTACCGGTAAAGACATCCTGCTTTTCCCGTCGTCATACCGCAAACCGTTTGAATTTACCCAGCCCGACAGTAGCAACGTACTTGCCCGTGCCGAGGTTTTGAACGAGCTTAATCATTCCACCGAATACGGACAGCTTATAGTAACCTATCCCGAGGCTTTGGCCGAAAAGGTGATAGACCGCTCATCGCTGGAGAAAAACACGCTCGAAATTTCTGTAAACAACAAACTCAGCATCGATTTCATCACCGAATTTTTGGTGGAGTATGATTTTGACCGGGTTGATTTTGTTTACGAGCCTGGGCAATTCTCAGTTCGTGGTGGTATCGTGGATATCTTCTCTTTCTCGCATGATTTGCCTTACCGGGTAGAGTTTTTTGGCGATGTCATCGAATCTATCCGCACGTTCGAGATAGAAAGCCAGCTATCTGTTGAGCAGGTAAAGAATATCACCATTGTACCCAACGTGCAATCCAAGTTCCTAACCGAGAATAACATCTCCCTGCTGGAATATGTAGAGCCCGATACGCAGGTATGGATAAAAGATGTACAGTTTACGCTGGATATCATCCAAACCGGGCATAAAAAAGCCACACAGCTTTGGAAGGCCTTATCCGCAGATGAAAAGAACCAGAACCCGGATTGGATAGACCCCAAATTTAGTTTTACCGACGAGAAACTCATTGCCGACCAGCTGCATGATTTTGCCCTGGTTGAATTTGGCAAGCAATTCTTTTACAACGATGCCACGCAGATCAGCTTTGATATGCGCCCGCAGCCATCCTTCAATAAAGATTTTAGCCTGCTGATACATAATTTTAAAAATAACAATGCCGAGAAGATAGAGAACTATATCCTCACCGATTCGGCGCGACAGGTGGAGCGGCTTTATGCTATACTGGAAGACCTGGACAAGACTGTTAAGTTTACCCCGGTAAGCATCAGCATCCGCGAGGGTTTTATTGATCGCGAACAAAAACTGGCTTGTTATACCGATCACCAGATATTTGACCGTTACTATAAATACAAGCTTAAAAAAGGCTACCAGCGTTCGCAGGCTATTACACTTAAAGAGCTGCGCGACCTAAAACCGGGCGATTTTGTCACCCACATAGATCATGGTATTGGTAAATACGCCGGGCTTGAAAAGGTGGAGGTAAATGGCAAAACGCAGGAGATGATCCGCCTGGTTTATGCCGATAACGATTTGCTGTACGTAAATATCAACTCGCTTAACCGCATCAGCAAATACAGCGGCAAAGAGGGTACCGAACCCCGCATGAACAAGCTGGGCACAGATACTTGGGAACGCCTCAAAAAAACCACAAAAAAAAAAGTTAAAGACATTGCCCGCGACCTGATCAAGCTTTACGCCTTGCGCAAAGCACAGGATGGGAATGCCTTTTCGCCCGATAGTTATTTGCAGACAGAACTGGAAGCATCCTTCCTGTACGAGGATACCCCCGACCAGGAAAAAGCTACAGTCGACTTTAAGAAAGACATGGAATCGCCACACCCTATGGACAGGCTGATATGCGGTGATGTTGGCTTTGGTAAAACTGAGATAGCCGTGCGTGCCGCGTTTAAGGCCGTTGCCGATAGTAAACAGGTGGCCATATTGGTGCCAACAACCATTCTGGCTGCCCAGCATTACAAAACATTTAGCGACCGCCTGAAAGGCTTCCCGGTAAATATTGATTACGTAAACCGCTTTAAAACCAGCAAACAGATCAAAGATACCCTTGAAGGGTTGAAACAGGGTAAGGTGGATATCATCATCGGCACACACCGTTTGGTAAGCAAGGATGTGAAGTTTAAAGACCTTGGCCTGATGATCATTGACGAGGAGCAAAAGTTTGGTGTATCCGTAAAAGAAAAACTAAAACATATGCGCGCCAATGTGGATACGTTGACGCTTACGGCTACGCCCATCCCGCGTACCCTGCATTTTTCACTGATGGGCGCGCGCGATCTTTCTATCATATCTACCCCGCCGCCAAACCGCCAGCCCGTAGTAACCGAGCTGCACGTATTTAACGATACGCTGATAAAAGAAGCCGTTGAACACGAGATTGAACGCGATGGGCAGGTATTCTTTATTCATAACCGCGTGGCCGATTTGCCGCAGCTTGGCGGCATGATCCATAAACTGGTGCCAAAGGCACGCGTAGGTATCGCCCACGGTCAGTTAGAGGGCGATGCGCTGGAAGATGTGATGCTGAAGTTTGTAAACCACGAGTATGATGTACTGGTGGCAACCACCATTATTGAGGCCGGTTTGGATATCCCTAACGCCAATACCATCATCATTAATCACGCCCACATGTTTGGCCTGAGCGACCTGCACCAGATGCGCGGTCGTGTTGGGCGGAGCAATAAAAAGGCATACTGTTATTTGCTGAGTCCGCCATTAAGTACGCTGACCAACGAGGCCCGCAAACGCCTGAGTGCTATTGAAGAATTCAGCGATCTGGGTAGTGGCTTTAACGTGGCCATGCGCGATCTGGACATCCGCGGCAGCGGTAACCTGCTGGGTGCCGAGCAAAGCGGCTTTATAGCCGAAATTGGTTTTGATATGTATCATAAGATACTTGACGAGGCCATACAGGAATTGAAGGAAGATGAATTTAAAGGCGTATTCCCGGATGACAAACCAAGGCCGTTTATCAGTTTCACCCAGATTGATACCGACCAGGAGATCCTGATACCGGATGAATATGTAACCAGTATAGCCGAACGCTATAACCTATATACCGAGCTAAGCAAACTGGAAAACGAAACCGAACTGCAGGCCTTTAAACAGCAACTGCATGACAGGTTTGGCCCTATACCAGAACAGGTAAATGACTTGCTGAACTCCATGCGCCTGCAATGGCTGGGCAAGGCCATCGGCTTTGAGAAGGTATCGCTTAAAAAGAATGTACTTCGTGGTTATTTTATCACCAACCAGCAATCCGCTTATTTCGAAACGGATGCGTTTAAAGAAGTGCTGAACTTTGTACAGCGCAACCCGCGCCGAACCAATCTTAAAGAAGTAAAAAACACCCTGCGCCTAAGCGTTGAGCGCGTTGCCAATATTGATGAAGCGCTTGAATTGCTGGAAGAAATGATGGTGCTTGGGGTGTAGTTAAATGCTTCGAAATAGGCCTCCAATTATGGAAAGATGCGCCGCTATGTAATCAATTGTGTTCAGGTAAACATTTCTGCGCATGACATTTAGTGCAACGGAAAATTATTTTTAACATCCAATAACTAAAAACTTAGTAATAAATGTTATAAATTTATAGTCATGAAAAACATCCTCTCGTTATTGCTCCTTTTCACAGGCTTAACTGCATTTTCACAAACGTCCATAAAAACAGATTCTGTTTACATTAGCGGTAAGATCGAGAACTACGCCAGGTATAAAGATTCCGCCAATTCGGTACAGTTTATCGTCAATGATATTGTGCTTGGCACCCAGGTTACACATCGCGCCAAAATTGCCGATAACGGCATTTATAAATTTTCTCTTTTAAAAACAGGCCCGCAAGACGTTTACATTCAATACAATAATGAACTAGAAACCGTAATTATTGCGCCCGGCCAGCACATGCAAATAGATTTTGACGCAAGCAAATTTGAAACATCATTAAGTTTTAAAGGTGATGGGGCCAAAACCAATACCGACTTTAAAGCATGGAAAACAGCCTTTGATACAGAAAGCACCCGCTTATATGGCACCCAAACCGTAGCCCGGTACAGGGCAATGGCTACCCATATTAAAGATGATGATGCCGATGCTTATGCAAAGTACATGGCCATGCGCTACACTGCAGACAGCCTGTTTTTAGCAAATTATATAAAACAACATAAAGGGCTCGACCCTCTATTTGTAAAATGGGTTAATACCGATTTAAAATACGAAGTATATGAAAACCTGATGCGCTTTGTTTGGATGCATCCAAGGTACAATGGTAAAGAAACGACTGACTTTACTCCGCCGGAAAGTTATTACAGCTTTGTTAAAACAGCAGAGCTAAATGATCCTTCATTATCGATGGCCAGCAAGTATGGCGGTTTCCTTGCGGAGTATGTCCGCTACTTGTTAAAAGACCTGCCAACATCACGTACATCAAAAGATGTAACCAATAAATATGCCGCACAACCGGCAAGCTTTGCGAAAGATGTGATCTTGTGCCAGCGCGTAGCCGGCCTGTTGCAGGCAAAGAAAATGGACATTGCCAAAGAGGCACTTGTTGCGGTTAACACCTCCGTTACCAATGCTGATTTTAAAAATAAGGTAACGGCCGCTTATAACAAAGCCATTGAGCAGCAAACCAATTACCAGGCAGCAGCCACAGCTAAGGTTAATACCACCCCAAAAACAGAGGCCGACAGCCTTTTCGCTAAACTGATAGGCAAATATCCTAACAAGGTGGTGTATATTGATTTTTGGGGCACATGGTGCGGCCCCTGCCGCGAAGAAATGCCCAACGCAAAATTGCTGCGCGAGAAATTTGAAGGCAAAGATGTGGTGTTCCTTTATTTAGGCGTACAATCAGTTGAAAAAGACTGGAAAGCGATGATAGCCAAACTGGATATAAAAGGCGAACACTACCTGCTTAACAACAACGAGTACGCTGCCCTTGCCGAAAAATTCCAGATCAGCGGCATCCCGCGATACATATTGGTTGACAGGAATGGCCGCGTGTTCAACGACAATGCCAAACGGCCCGGCGATGATAATTTAAAGCCGGAGATTGATGCATTGTTGGGTGCGAAATAGGAAATAATAAAGCCTAAACCTTATCCTACCTTTTGATATATCCCCCTCAAATTCCTGCCCAATTCCCTGTAATCTAACCCGTAGCCCACCACAAATTTATTAGGGATCTGGAAGGCTACATATTTTAGCTCTTCGATGCTGTGTTCCACAGAGTCGGGTTTAAAAAGCAGGGTACAAACCGTGATAGATGCCGGGTTACGCACCAATAGTTTTTCTATCAGGTATTTAATGGTGTTCCCGCTGTCAATAATATCTTCCAAAAGAATAACGTCCTTCCCTGTTATGTTTACGTGCAAATCAAAATCATCCCGGATGGTGCGGGTGCTTGATAAGCCGCCGAAGTAAGATGCCAGCTTGGTAAAAGTTACTTCGCAGGGTACAACAATTTCTTTCAGCAGGTCTGATGCAAACATAAAACTACCGTTCAGTATGCCCACAAATATGGGCTGTCGGCCTTCAAAATCATTATTTATTTGCTGCGCCAGTTCGGCAATACGTTGTTGTATAACCTCGTGGGGGTACATCGGCTCAAATTCAAGGTCGGCTATTTGTAATTTCATAGGGTAAACATAAGCAATACCAAACAATTTGGAGGTTTAAACGCTATCTTTGAACCTTTTATGACAGATCACCAGGTTCACGCGCTGCCAAATGGCATCCGCATATTATTTAAACATTCGCCCTCGCCTATTACGCACTGCTGTTTTGTACTAAACGCCGGATCTCGCGATGAATTGCCCCAAAAAGAAGGACTGGCCCATTTTATTGAGCACCTGCTTTTTAAAGAAACCGAAAGGCGCAGTACCCCCCAGATACTAAACCATCTGGAACTTGTTGGCGCTGATTTGAATGCATACACAACCAAAGAGTATACCTGTATCCATGCTTCATTATTAAAACAACACCTGGAGCGCGCTGTTGACCTGTTTGAGGATATCCTGTTCCACTCTACCTTCCCAGAAGATGAAATGGAAAAGGAACGCGGTGTAATACTGGACGAGATATCCTCGTACCTGGACCAACCCGAGGAAGCCATACAAGACGATTTTGAAGAGTACCTTTTTAAAGGGCACCCCATCGGCAACAACATTTTAGGTACGCCCGAAAGCGTTGGCATACTAAACGGTGCCGATATTAAACATTTTACCGCGGCCAATAACAATACCCACCAAATGATCTTCGCCGTTTATGGCGATTATGATTTTAAGAAACTGGTAAAGCTGTGCGAAAAGTATTTTGGTAACGTGCCCGAAAACACCAGTCAAAAAAACAGGATAGCGCCTGATGCCATCAACCACGGCATTTATGCCTTGCAAAAACCCATCTCGCAAACGCATTGTATTTTGGGCGGCAGGGCGTATCCATCGGCACATCAAAATAAATACGGGTTGCTGCTGCTCAACAATGTTTTAGGCGGCATGGGCATGAGCAACCGGCTTAACCTGGAGATCCGCGAGAAACACGGCATAGCTTATACCATCGAATCTAATTACACCTCGTTAACAGATACGGGCATCTTCTCTATTTACTTTGGTACCGATGCCGAGAAGGCCGAAAAAGCCCTGAAACTAGTGCATAAAGAACTTAAAAAACTGCGTGATAACAAGCTTGGAACAGTACAGTTAAAACAAGCCAAAGAAAAATTTATTGGCCAGATAGCCCTGGCCGAAGAAAGCCGCATGAGCCTGATCATATCTATGGCAAAAAGCCTGCTAGATTTTAACCGGATCGACTCGCTGGAGGATATCTTCGCAAAAATAAACGCGGTTACAGCAGAAGACCTGCTGGAGATCAGCAACGAAATTTTTGATAATGACCGTATGATAACCTTATTATTTGAGCCTAAGTAATAAAACTTTTACCTTTGTACTATGAAATATCCTATAGTAGCATACGGCGACCCGGTTTTAAGGAAAAAAGCCCCTTCTATTGAGCCTGATGAGTACCCTCATATAAAAGAACTGATAGGCAACATGTTTGAAACCATGTATGGCGCCCGCGGCGTTGGCCTGGCTGCCCCACAGGTGGGTATGTCTATGCGTTTGTTTGTAATTGATGTTTCCCCGTTTGATGATGAAGAGCCGGAACTAAAGGATTTCAAAAAAGCATTTATTAACGCTACTATATTAGAAGAAACCGGTGAAGAGTGGGCTTTTAACGAAGGCTGCCTGAGCATCCCGGATATCCGTGAGGATGTAAGCCGCAAGCCGGTTATTAAGATCTCGTACTATGACGAGGACTGGAAACATCACGAAGAAACTTACCGTGGGATGGCTGCCCGCGTTATACAGCACGAGTATGACCATATTGAGGGAAAACTATTTACCGATAAATTAAGCCCGCTACGCAAACGCCTGATAGAGAAAAAGCTTAACGATATTTCAAAAGGCGCTGTTGATGTAGATTACCGCATGAAATTCCCGGCCGCCAAGAAAGGACGTTAGAAAAGAGTCAAGAAGTCAAGACATAAGAATCAAGACTGAAAACATATACGGGCTTCGAATTATCGAAGCCCTTTTCTATTATAGATATCAGCTTTTGCAGCTGTCTTGTCTCGTGATTCTAAAAATCCTGATTCTCTCTTACTTGCTGTCTCCGTCGGTTATCGACTTAATTAAGCTGCCCCAGGCAAGCGGGTTTAGCAATGGATTAGTACGGGAATGCGAGTTAACAATATCCTGGTGCATGTATTGTGAATTGGCCGATTGTATTTCCTGCCCGTCGCGCGGCAGGCTGTTGGTCATGGCCATTATAGATGACCGGCTGATATTTTTGCGGGCAATTGCAAGGTCATCGTCGGCTATTTTAGCGTTTACAAAATCTTTCCTGAACTCGTCTGTCGTAGCCCAGGGGAATACCCTAACCATTGGCAGGTTTGTTATTTGCGGTTTTATTAAAACGCGTACGGTATAGCTTTTGCTTTTTATATCGGCAGGTATAACAACCGTTACGGGTGCATAGCCAATGGCTGTAAACTGCAGGGAATCCTGCTCATGCGCCACAAATGAAAAGTAGCCTTTAAAATTTGTAATTGTAACAGCGTTATGCTGGCTAATGTTGGTAACACTTACATAAGGCACTATAACAGATGTGCTATCGGCATTGTATACCACACCCGTAAACTGTACCAGCGGAGCCTCTTTTTTTTGGGCAAATGCTGATAAAGATGTCAGTAAAAAAAATATGCCTATTAATCTTTTCATTTAACCTAATTACACAAATTACCTGCCATGTTTAACTTAGTTATACACTGGCGGGTAAAAATACGCTATTGAAAAATATCAATAAGCGTATTTAACACATCTTAACACTATCTTAAATTTTCAGGAAGCACGGCATTGGGGTCGTCAATGTCGGTTAGGTTTATCGCCTCAATACCGGTAATTTCCGGCACAGCCTTTAAAATGGCTTGTTCAATACCTGCTTTAAGCGTCATGATACTCATCGGGCACGACCCGCAAGAACCAAGCAGCTTTAGCTTTACCACTTTTTCAGGGGTGATCTCTTCTACAGAAACGTTTCCGCCATCTGCCTCTAAGTAAGGCCTTATGGTATCCAACGCTGCTTCCACCTGATCTGTTAAACTCATTTTTTATTTAAATTATAAAGTAAAGTTATTAATTATTTACCACATTTAAGTTATCGGCCTTTTGGGCATTACAAATAGAAACCTGCTGGGCAACGCGCCTGGCCATTTCCATAAATGCGGTGGTCATTACACCATCATCATCCATCACAATAGGCCTGCCCGCATCACCAGAGTCGCTGATTCCCTTTATTAACGGAATTTCGCCTAAAAATGGTACATCTAAAGTTTCTGCAAGCCTTTTCCCGCCACCCTGGCCAAATATGTAATATTTATTCTCGGGTAGTTCTGCTGGCGTAAAGTAGGCCATGTTTTCCACAACCCCCATAATAGGCACGTTGATAGCCGGCATCAAAAACATGCCAATCCCTTTTTTAGCATCGGCCAGCGCTACATTTTGCGGCGTAGTTACAATTACTGCCCCCGTAACTGGGAAACTTTGCGTAACAGTGATGTGAATATCGCCCGTGCCCGGCGGCAAGTCCACAACCAGGTAATCCAGCTCGCCCCAATCGGCATCGTTAAACAATTGTTTTACCGCTGTTGATACCATTGGCCCGCGCCATGGCACCGGCTGGTTTGGGTCTGTAAAGAAACCTATCGAAAGCAATTTGATGCCGTATTTCTCAATCGGTTCTATGCGTGTTTTACCGTTCTCCTGTGTAGCTTTTGGGCGTTGGTTCTCTAACCCGAACATAATCGGGATAGACGGACCGTAAATATCGGCATCTATCAAACCCACCTTTGCACCGGTTTTTGAAAGCGCCAGCGCCAGGTTAACAGATACGGTAGATTTACCCACCCCACCCTTACCCGATGCTACTGCGATAATATTTTTAACGCCCGGCACACCTGTGTTTTTTTGCGAGGTAACCCGCGACGTCATATTCACGGTAACTTCAATCTCTTTACTGATGAAATGACCAATGGCGTTGCGGCAGGCATTTTCTATTAACGCTTTTAACGGGCATGCCGGTGTGGTAAGCACAACCGAAAAGCTCAGCTTATTGCCATCAATATGTATATCCTGGATCATATTCAGGGTTACCAGGTCTTTTTTCAGATCGGGCTCCTCAACATTTCCGAGAGCTTGTAAAACTTCTTCTTTAGTAAATTCCATAGTTATTTAATCGCAAAAATACGAAAACAGGCAGCAGCATACGTTTGTTAAGAAAACAATTTGCAGTTTGCAACCGTTTGCACCACATTATATTTAGTTTAGTTTTGAAGCAAAATTCCTATATGCGCCGTATCAACCCCAAATATATCCGTATTGCAGGTATAACCGTTCTAATATTAGTAGTTATTATGCTGATAGGCGGATACGTTGCCTATTCTAAACGTGAGGTATTGCTGCAAAAAGCTATTTACAAAGCTAAAGCAAAAGCCAAAAGGGATTATAATTTAGATGTAAAAATAGGTTCGGCGCGTTTTACAGGGCTTAGTACCGTTGCTTTTACCGATATCACCGTGGTGCCGTTTCAGCGCGACAGCCTGTTTTCGGTAAAAGATTTTAGTGTCAGCGTAAAGGTTCTCCCGCTGATATTTGGCAACATAAAACTGGCTGATGTTATTTTACAAAACGGCCATCTTAACTTAACCAGCATAAAAGGCGTAAAAAACTTCGATTTTCTGTTTAAAAAGAAAAAAGACACTACCAATACTGGTAATAAGGTAGACCTGTCTGAACTGTCAAACAACCTCATCAATGAGGTGCTTTATAAAATTCCGGATAACCTTTCGCTGCATAATTTTTTGGTGAGTTTTGTTGATGATAGCGCCCACGTAAAAATGCTGGCTAAAACCGCCATTATTAAAGATGGTAAGCTGGCCTCAACCATAAAAGTTGATGACGGGGCTGCCACCTGGCATATTGATGGTAAAATGCAACCATCAGATAAAGATATTGATGTGCACCTGTATGCCGAGGGTAAAAAGGTAGAGCTGCCCATCATCGAAAAGAAATTTAAACTAAAGCTAAACTTTGATACCCTGAGCACCCGCTTAAGCAATGTTAAACACAGCGATGGCGAAACAAAAGTATATGGGTCGTGGAGTGTACGCAACCTGTTATTGAACCATCCCGGGTTATCGGTAAGTGATATTGTGATACCCAATGGATCTATAGATGCCAACGTATTTGTGGGCACTAATTATATCTCGCTCGATAGCTCATCTGTTATCCACCTTAAAAAGCTTACGGCTAACCCATATTTAAAATACACGCTTAACCCCGTTAAAATATATGAGGTGAAAGTAAACACCGGCTGGGTGAACGCGCAGGATGTTTTTGATTCGTTCCCTACCGGGATGTTCGAATCTTTAGATGGCATACAGGCCACCGGCAAGTTAAACTATAGCCTTAACATGTTCCTGAACTGGGCGCATATTGATGACATGGTTTTTGATTCGCGCCTGCAAAAAGACAAAGATTTCCGGATCCTTAAATACGGCAAGGCCGACCTGGGCAAGCTTAACAAAACATTTGTTTACACGCCGTATGAGAAAGGTAAAGCCATGCCGCCGCATACTATCGGTCCCGGTGCTTCTAACTTTACCCCGTTGGAACAGATCTCGCCAAACGTTCGCAATGCGGTGATGACGGCCGAAGACCCGTCGTTTTACACCAACCGCGGTTTTGTGGATGAGTCTATCCGCAAATCATTCATTACCGACATCAAGGAAAAGAAATTTAAACGAGGTGGCAGTACCATTTCCATGCAGCTGATCAAAAACGCATTTTTAAGCCGCAACAAAACCCTGTCGCGAAAGATAGAGGAGATCCTGATCGTTTGGCTGATAGAGAATAACCGCATCATGAGCAAAAACAGGATGCTGGAGGTTTACTTTAACATTATTGAATGGGGCCGGGGTATTTATGGCATAGGCGAAGCCGCAAGGTATTATTTTGGCAAATCGCCGTCAGAGCTTACCATTGGCGAGAGTATTTACCTGGCCAGCATTGTACCTAACCCCAAAGCGGGCCTCTATGCTTTCCAGCCCGACGGGACGCTTAGGCAGGGCCTGCATGGATATTTTAACCTTATAGGCAGGCTGATGGCGGGCAAAGGGCTTACAGCGCGCGACACGAACGCCTATGGCTTTTACACGGTGCGTTTACGGGAAGGCCTGCGCAGAACAATTGCCCCTATAGATACAGCAGTGGCGGATAGCCTGATGCATCAAACCGACGATGATAACAACACGGGCATTGGCGTTACGCCTGTTTTTGAAGAGCCAAAGCACCCTAATTTTTTCCAACGCTTATTTGGTAAGAAAGATACTACCGCAGCCAAGCTTGAAAAGAAGATAGAGGAAACCAATGATGCTATAAAAACCCGCCTTAAACAAGAAATTGAAAAGGTAAAAGCCGATTATAAATTACGGGTAGATAACGTGGATACCGCCGGTAAAACCAAAAAAGAAATAAAGGCTGAGAAAAACCGGTTGAAAGATGAGGGCAAAGAAAAGGTGAAAGAGTTAAAAGACCGCATGCCTTAATATGCAGGAGCAATTTGATATTTCATTCCCCGCGGCGTTTGCAATCCCTGAAAATGAAGCGAATTTAAAAACAAGCTTAGAACATATTTTTGCCCCGCAGGGGCCCGCGCTCAGCAGCCTGGCCTCTGCCATACAATACGAAAACAAGCCAAAGTTTGGCCCGTCGGCAATCAGTAATATACGTTTTGAAGTCGTACACCTTGATCAGGATATATTAAAGGGGCGTTTACGGTTGACGTATGACATGCAATTAACCTTTGGCTGCGAGGATTTAATTAAAAATCATCCCAACCAGCACTCCTATTATAACTTCACTTTTAATTTGGGCCAAGCGCAAATATGTTTTGAAAGCGATGCCCCTGAGGCCGCATCAACGGCCGACGAATTTTAATCCTTTTTATTAAAAACTACTGTATTATAGTCTTTACTTCTGCATGACCATTTTACATGTTTAAACATATATGTTTGCCCACATAATTAAAGGCGAAAATATCATGTCATTAGTAGATAAATTAAACTGGCGCTATGCCACTAAAAAATTCGACAGCACTAAAAAAATAGCTGCTGATAAATTACAAACTATATTGGATGCCGTACAGTTGGCCCCATCATCATACGGATTGCAACACTATCGCATACTGGTAGTTGAAGATGCTGTTATTCGCGCCCAATTACGCGATGCTGCATATGGCCAGGCACAAATAACAGATGCATCGCAACTCATCGTTTTTGCCGCTGAAACCAACATCAACGAAGAGTTTGGCAAAAAATATATGGACAATGTTGCGGCCACCCGTAATATCCCACGTGAAGCGCTGGCCGGTTTTGAAGTGGTTGTATTGGGCGCTATAAACGCCCGCACACCAGAGCAGTTATTAGCCTGGGCGCAAAAACAGGCCTATATTGGCCTTGGTGTTTTGGTTACTGCAGCCGCCGAGCAGGATGTTGATATTTGCCCTATGGAGGGTTTTGACCCTGCCGGTTTTGATAAAGTATTGGGCTTAACAGAAAAAGGCCTAACCGCAACTGTTATTGCAACCATCGGTTACCGTGCCGAAGACGATGCCACCAGCCATGCAGTAAAAGTACGCAGGCCGGCAAGCGAATTGTTTATACACGCATAAATTGCTTAGTATTATATACAACAAAAGGGCGGATATATAATCCGCCCTTTTGCTTTTAGCTTATTTTTACAGCTAAGTAAGTTTCGGCATGGCCTTTGCATAACTTACTGAAATACAAAGCCATGAACAAGAAGATATTAATAGTTGACGATAACGAGCTGATAGTAGAAGTAATGAGCTACATCCTCATCAATAGCGGCTATGAGGTATCATCGCTGCCAAATGGTTATCATGTAATTGAAGAAATAAAAAGCACCCATCCCGATCTGTTGATAATAGATGCCATTATGCCCGGCATGGATGGCCGCGATATCTGCAAAATATTAAAACTAAATAAGGCAACAAAAGATCTGCCGGTGATCATCTGCTCGTCTGAAGATAACCTGGACGCTGCACTAACCCAGGATGGCGCCCCAAACGATGTATTACACAAACCGTTTGACATGAACGCGCTGATCAATAAGGTTGCGATGCAGTTAGCGGCTTAATTAATTGGCAATTCCTTTGATTTATTGAACCGGATATTACGAACACGGCCGCCCGAAAGCTTAAAGCCGGATATGCCTTTGGCATCCCTGTAAAAAATTAACGTACCTATATCGCCGGTAAATTCATCTTTAGTGTTTGACAATAGCTCAAAATCGCCGCGGCGAAAATGGTGGATAAACAGTTTTTTATCTTTTACATAAACCCGGTATTGAGCTTCTAATTCGGGGCTATAATAAACACCTGTATATTGAGGCAATTCCCCTGGTGGCGTTTTATAAATCATAAAGCGTTTAGCCGGTTTATCCCTAAATGTAAACGCATTTACCGCTCCATTTTTAGTGGTATAAAAGGTAACCGTTTTGTTTGCTGCCTCTAACAGGAATACCGAATCTGAAAGAGCTACAGTAGGATACGCATTTTCACCGCTGTACTGAAACATCAACACGCCTTTATCCTGCGTTATGGCAACTTCACCACCGCCCCATTTATAATTGCCGGTATATTTATTTAATACAGCATTCGCGGGGTGATAACTCTCGGTTATTTTTGTCGGAGTAGCCGTGTTATTCTTCTTTTCCAGGAACAGGCCCATAAGCTTCCCGGTAAGCCCTCCGCTAAGGTTATTGTCGTTAGCGTTCCCCAAAACAATAAACGCTAATTTTTGATTAGGAAACATCCTGATGATGGTTCGATACCCAGCCCATGCGCCGGTGTGTACAACGCTTTTATAGCCGTTGTAATCCTCGGTTTCTAAACCAAACCCATACGCAATTTTAGTTCCGTTATTTAGTGTCGTTCCCTCAAGCATCCGTGTGTAAACCGGGTCTTTAGCATCAATGGCCTTTTCAAAAGCTATTGTCCATTTAGCCAGATCAGCAGCAGACGTATAAAGCGAACTTGAACCATAAGCCGTTAAGATATCGGTGCTTTTTACAAACGCATCGTTATCCGGGTAGTAAGAAGATGCCAGCCCCGGGATAACCTTCCGGCTATCATCTAAAAAGAAGGAAGCATCCATGCCCAATGGCTTAAAAATATTTTCGCTTGTCCATTCGCGGAAGGTTTTACCGGTAACCTTTTCTATCACTGCGGCCAATACATTATAACCTGTGTTAGAGTAAAAGTGTTCTGAACCCGGCTCAAAATCAAGTTCCTTTTGATGTTTAACCATATTCATGATATCATCAAACGAACAAAGTTCGCTGTAGCGCCAACCGGCCGCCTCCAAAGCCTCGGGCCAGTCGCGCAGGCCACTGGTATGGTGCACCAGGTTGCCTATGGTAATAACCTTTTCAAATTTCGGGAAATCGGGCAGGTATTGCCGTACATCATCATTCAATGATATTTTACCTTGCTGTATTAATGTAGATATAGCAAAGCCGGTAAATTGTTTTGACAGAGAGGCCACATCAAAAATACTTGATGCAGTTATGGGAACCTTATACTCCATGCTGGCCAGGCCATACCCTTTGGTAAACACCACCTGCCCGTTCATTACAACAGCAACCGCGCAGCCGGGGCCATTATTAGTATAGGCAGCAAATATAGAATCTACCCCGGCGCTGATATTTGTCTGAGCCTGGCAAATTCGCCCTATCAAAAGAAAAAAGATCAGCGCCGAAATAGTTCTTGTTTTCATAGGTTAATTAAAAGGCGCTTTTCATGGTGATATACTTATTGATATCGTTTGATTTAAAGCCCTTTTCGCGCATATCTGTGATGTACTTCGGGGTTATCCCTAAAGCTTTCAATGCGGTTGCATCATCTAAAGAAATATCGCTAAAACCCATGCCTTTAAAGCTCTTCACATATTCTGGCGTTACGCCTAATGCTTTTAGGCCTGCCGCTTTGTCGGCACTTATTTTAAACCCGGCATTTTTAAACCCGTTCAAATACTCGGGAGTTATACCCAATGCTTTCATTGATACATAATCCTCCGTCCCCATTGTGTACCCGGCATTTTTAAAGCTTTGTACATACTCCGGCGTAACGCCAACGGCTTTCATACCGGTAAGGTCGCTGCTGCTCAGGTTTGTTAAGCCTGCATTTCTTAAGCCGTTCACAAACGCATCATCTACACCTAAGGCTTTATAGGCTATCATATCATCGGCGTTATCTTCGTCTGCTTTTGAAGCCTGGTTTTTCCGTTTAACATTAGCAGGTACCGCTGTGCTACCGCGGGCATTTTTAAATTTAGCAATATACTGCCCGTTTATTCCCTGCGCCTTAAAGCTTACCAGTTTCTCGAAAGACACCTTTGGATAACCCGCTTTGCGGATCTCGCCTATATATTCTCCGTTTATACCCATTGCCCTCCCGGTTATCAGCTCCTGCTCGGTAATATTAGGGAAGCCGTTTTGCTTTAGGGATGTGATATACGGCTCATCTACCCCCAGGGCGGCAGTAGCTATCAGGTCGCCCTTCGACAGGTTTTTGTACCCCTGGCGGTGCATCATAGCTACGTAGCTCTTTTTAATGTTGATCATAAAAAAGGCCATCTCGTCATTCTTCTCAATATCGTTTATACCCTGGCTTTGCAGGTATTTGGTATAGTCGGCATTGGCTACAAATTTGTAATGGCCACTGCCTCTATTCCCGTCAAACTTGCCGGTAAAGTTCATGGTTCCCGCTTCGCGGATCAGTTTAAAATCGCCGTTAGCGTTTCTTGGCAATGCCGTAAACTCGCTTAACAGGAAATCGCTGTTGCTCATGTGGTTTTTGTCGCCATCGCTGTTAAACTGCACATCCACTTTACTGCCTTTTATGGTTGCGGTCCATGTGCCTTCACTGGCATCATCATCGTTAACAAAATTCGTTTCGGTTTTAAGCGTTACCGGGCGGCGGCTTGCCATTGGCTCATTAAAAGCGCACATTAAAAATGCCATTAGCGGCAGCAGGAAAAAGTATTTCCAGGTGGTATGGATGTTTGATCGTTTTGCGTTCATCATAACAATTCGTTTTTTAAGGAGTGATTGATTATAGTTGGTTGTTATTCGAAGCGACAGGTTTGGCACCGATACCTTTAGCAGACTCATTTGGTACATTTCCCTTTCTACTTCGTTATGAGTTAGTACATCGCTATCAGTTAAATATTCAAGATTATTCTCCAGCTCTTTGCGGTATAGCCAGGCAAAAGGGTTAAACCATTGAAAAACCAGCATCAGCTCGGCCAATAACAAATCGAAACTATGCCCCTGTTTAATGTGGATCTTCTCGTGCAATAGTATCTGGCTATAGGTATCCCAATCATATTTAGCCGGGTTTATAAAAATATAATTGCTGAAAGAGCATGGGGCTTTATCAGTATCCAGCTCTACAATACGGAACTGCCCATCCTGTATGGCCGGGCTTTTATAAGCCTGACGTACCAGCACCACAACCTGCAGCAAAAGGTTTAACCCAAAGGCTACAACACCGCACCAGTAAAGCCATAATGCCCATTTTAAAAGTTGCGGCATCAGCGCGGTAGCCGTTTCGGTAACCGATGTTTCCTTTACCGGCACTACTGTTGGCTTTACAGGCTGCGGCTCGGGGTGTTCAATAAACTGCACCGGCTTTTGCGGCGACTGGTTCAGGTTCGGAGAGGCTACTACAGTAGCCTCGTGCGCTTTTCGTAAAGCCCACTGTTGCGGCACGCGCAGCAATGGCAGCACAAATGTCAGTGCCAGGCAAGCCAATAGCACCCAGCGGTTTAAATGATGAAAGGTTTCCTTTTGCAATAGCAACTTATAAAACAAAAGGCAAAAGCCTATCAGCAATGCAACATGCAATACGTATGGTATCATTTTTTATTGGTTTTAATCAGGTTTAAGATCTCTTCCAGTTCGTGTTCGCTAATTTTCTGTTCCTTGGCAAAAAAGGCCAGCATGCTCGGGTACGAATCATCAAAGTATTGGCTCACTATATCCTTCATAGCGTGTTTCTGATAATCTTCGCGGGTAACTTTTGGATAGTAATGGTAAATGTTACCAATAGTATCGTGATCCAAAAACCCCTTCTCCTCCAGTATTTTCACCATGGTAGCTACCGAGTTGTAATGCGGCTTTGGGTCGGGCATTTCGGGGATGATCTCTTTGATAAAAACTTTCCCCAGTTTCCAAAACACCTGCATTATTTGTTCTTCGCGCTTAGCCAGTTTTTGCATAAAATTTAAATTATAAAACAAGTTTACTACTAATCAATTAGTATTGCAACTAGTCGATTAGTATTTCTTGCGGGCTTTGTTTTAACTAACTGATTATGAATGCAATAATTTTAATTAAACAGATTGTCATGCTGAGCGATAGCGAAGCATCTAATAACCGCCATGCAAGTTTGAGTGTGATAGTTCGCCAATAGATCCTTCGCTATCGCTCAGGATGACAAGGTGGGAAATATGGCTGACCGTTGCCGCGAGCTTTCAGCTCGTGGCGCGCATCAGGTCAGCTTTCAGCTGACAAAAGCAGAATGTTTTATACATGCCCAGCACCAGTTACGCTACGCTAAACTCGCGGTAGCTTTATAGGTATTTATACCACAATAATGGTGGCGATATTTTGCCAGTAGGCGAATTTCAGGATGCCTGATTATCAGCCATTTATTGATGTTCACATTCGGCCACGGCAGTGAACGTGAACACTTATTGAAATATGCTCTGCGCTTTTTTAATCGTTTTCTCCAGATCAATCCCTTTATCCAAAACACCTTTAAACAGATCGCCCTCCTTTTTTAACCGGGCAATGGAATTGTGTATGGTAAAATGTTTCATGGTTAAACCGGGTTTTACTTCATCCCAATGCAGGGGCATAGAAACGGTAGCGCCGGGTTTTGGCCTAAGCGAATATGGCCCGGCAATAGTAGCCCCGGGGCGGTTCTGTAAAAAGTCGAGGTACATTTTACCATCGCGGTTCTTCACCATGCGCTCCAGGGAGGTATAATCGGGGATCTGCTGGTGTACAATATTTACAATAAGCCGGGCAAACATCTGCGACTGGTCATAATCGTACTTAGCGCCAAGCGGGATATAAATATGCATACCGGTGGAGCCCGATGTTTTGCAATAGCTGGGAACATCAATAGCATCCAGCACCTTTTTTACTTCCCGCGCGGCCTGTATCACCTGGTCGAAGGTATTTTTGTCGGGGTCGAGATCTATGACACAATAATCCGGGTTATCCGGCGACTGGATGCGGCTAAACCAGGGGTTCATTTCAATACAACCTAAGGATGCCATCCAAAGTAAGGTGGCTTCATCATGGCCCACAAGGTAATCCTTATCCTCTCCCTCGCTGGTGGTATAGGGGAATGTCCTCACCCAGTCCGGCGATTTACCGCGCACATCCTTCTGGTAAAAGCTTGGGCCATGGATGCCGTTAGGGAAACGGTTAAGCGATTGCGGCCTGTCTTTCAGATATGGCAAAATGTATTCAGCCACCTGGTAATAGTAGTTAAACATATCCCGCTTGGTGATGCCGTCTTCGGGCCAGTAAACTTTACTGAGGTGGGTGAATTTAAGGTCGTGCCCGCAGATCTTCTTTACCTGGGTTTCTTCTTTTGGATTAAGAAGCGTACGTTTCACCCCTTCTTTTGGTGCGCTAACCAATTGATGTTTAGGCTCTGTTTTCTTTTCGGTATGATGCTCCTCTTCCACAATTTCATCCGTTTCCAACGCCGTTTCGCGTACTACATCTTTCGCCTTTTTGTCATCCCGCATGCCCTCGAATGACGGGTGGCGGAACACGCCATCGCTGGTCACTTCGGCAAAACTTACTTCGCAAACCAGCTCGGGCTTTAGCCAGGTGGCCTTGGCTTTTGGCGGATTTGGCCGGAACCTCGACGGCTTATTCACGTCCGGCTCGTAGCCAAAAGGGCTTTTTTCCGCCCTTAAACCGTCAAATTTCGCCATCATTTCCTTCTGTAACCTATCAGAGAAACCGGTGCCTACTTTACCAACATATTGCAGCTTCCCGCCCTCGTAAACGCCCAGCAAAAGCGAGCTGAATTGCTTGGCCGTCCCCTCATTTTTAGTGTAGCCGCCAATCACCACCTCCTGCCGCTTATTGATCTTTATTTTCAGCCAGTCTTTAGAGCGATTGTCAGGTACGTAAGTACTGCTTGCCCTTTTAGCCATGATTCCCTCTAATCCTATTTTACCGGCAGCCTCAAAAAACTCGGTGCCGTTGGCCTTAAAGGTTTGGCTCAGTCGTACCCGATCGTCATCAGTGGGGATAACATCCCGCATAATGGCCTGTCGTTCTATCAGCGGTAAGCCCATCAGGTTTTTACCCTCGTACCATAGTATGTCGAATATATACAGCACCAGTTCGCCATCGGCTTCGCTGCGCCAGTTTTGGAGGGCGCCAAAGTTGGAAACCCCTTTGTCATTCAGCACCAATATCTCGCCATCAATAACCGCGTTGATCTTCCAGCTTTCCAGCAGTTTTTTCAGCGGGTAATACTTCTCGTTAAAATCTTTGTTATTGCGCGATAGCAGCTGCACCTCGCCTTTGTTGATGAAACCAAGAGTGCGGTAACCATCCCATTTTACTTCGTATACCCAATCCGGGTCGTCAAAGGGTTCATTCACCAGGGTAGCCAGCATGGGTCTTATCCCGGTTGGGATTTTGCCATTTGGTACTTTTTTCAGAATAGCTTCGGTATCTATCTTTTTGTCGGTGGTTTCCTCCGTTCTTTCTTCCAGGTCAGCTACCGGCTCATGGAGTTTTTTTTTTGATCCTGTCTTCTTTGGTTTTTCTTCTTCTACGTCCTGCTCCCCGCCATCTTTCCACACTTTCTCGCTGGTCTTCTCCATCTTTTCGATAGTTTTGCCGGAGAGGACGGATTTGTCTTTTTTGGTGATATCCGCAGCAGACGCAAAGTCGTCTTTATGTTTAATGAGCAGCCAGCCGTTCTCGCCCATGCCATGGGTTTTAACAAGGGCGTATTCGCCTTCCAGCTTTTCGCCGTGGAGCTTTATTTTTAGTGAGCCATCTTTAAGTTGTTTCAGCAAGTGTTTCTCTTGAGCCTTTTTACCGCCCTTTATTTCTTCGATAGGCTCGTAGGTGCCTTCGTCCCAAACAATAACGGTACCGCCGCCGTATTCGCCCTGCGGGATAATGCCCTCAAAATTACGGTAATCAAACGGGTGGTCTTCTACCATCATGGCCAACCTTTTGTTCTTGGGGTCGGTTGAGGGGCCTTTTGGTACCGCCCAACTTTTTAATACGCCATCCATTTCCAGCCGAAAATCATAGTGCAGGCGCGATGCGTCGTGCTTTTGGATCACGAACATCAGCTTATTCTTATCCTTGCTTATTCCGTCTTTGGGTTCGGCGGTTTTTGTAAAATCGCGCTTAGCGGCATATTTTTCCAGGCTCATAACTATTTAACATTCAGCCTTAATTAAGGTTTTAAGAATTTAATTAGTAATTAACGCGCGCCTATTCCGAACCAATCTCAATTACCGACAGGAAATTCCCCGCCGGGTCTTTAAACCAGGCAATGGTTGGGCCGCCGTTTCCTTTTGATACGCCGTGCTCATCGGTTTTAAGATATTCGCTATCGTAGATCTCGAATTTTACACCGCGGGCGGCCAGCTCTTTTACGGTTGCTTCTACGTCCTTTACCGGGAAATTCAGAATAGTATATGTGGCAGGCTGGTGGTTGGGCTTCGGGTAAACCAAAATGTTATTATTGTTGCCATTGATGTGGATGGTGAGCATGCCGCCCATCTCTTCATTTTTATCAACCTGCAGGCCTAAGGTTTCGCCGTAAAATGCCTTGGCGGTATCGATATCATTTACCGAAAAGCCGCTGAATGCTTTTGAATCTTTTAACATGACATTTGATTTATTGGTTATTGTAATAACACAAATATGCAGCCAATTAATTGATGCAAAAGGGCGTAAACGCGCCAGGATTAGGGCTTAATGCGGATAGAAAACATGTTAAAGAAAAAAGCCAGGTTTGGCCTGGCTTTTTTCTTTAACTGCATAAATTTTGAACATGCGCAACCGTTTCCCGAACATTCAAACTGGATCCATCCGATAGTTTTATCTTAGTAGATGTTCCATCCGCATCAGTTTCTTCAAAAAACACGATTACATGATCCGCATTTACATAGATTACATCACCACTCGGGTCTTCTGTTGCTCTAAAAATTTTCGCCATTGCTTTTTTCTTACAAAGTAACAGATTTAGACATACTATATAGTAATATTTTCCAGATATTTATACCCGCTGCCGGTGTTCACCAGCACCACACTTTCGCCCGGTTGGATCCAGCCAGATGCTTTTAGTTTTTTATAGGCCTGCCAAAGTGCCGCGCCTTCGGGTGCTATCAGCATCCCTTCGTTGCGGGCTATTTCTTTTACAGCAGCATTCATCTCTGCATCGCTGATGGATAATGCGGTTCCCTTACTATCACGAAGCACTTTTAAGATCACCTTATCGGCAAATGATTTTGGCACACGCAGGCCATTGGCTATGGTAAAACCGCCGTCAACAAATTCGGCGCTGCTTTGCCCGCCATCAAACGCGGTTACGATGCCGTTGCAACTTTCGGATTGTACGGCTACCATGCGCGGGCGTTTACTGCCAATCCAGCCCAACTGCTCCAATTCGTCAAAAGCCTTCCAGATGCCGATAAGCCCTGTACCGCCGCCGGTTGGGTAAAACACTACATCGGGCAGTTGCCAGTTAAACTGCTCGGCAATTTCAAAGCCCATTGTTTTTTTGCCTTCCAAACGATAGGGCTCTTTCAGTGTCGAGATCTGGAACCAGCCGTGTTCTGCGGCGCCATCGGCAACAAGCTTACCGCAATCGGCTATATTGCCGTCAACCTCCACTAATTCGGCGCCATACAGGCGGCACTCATCCTTAAAAACCTGCGGGGTTAGTTTTGGCATATATACCACCGCTTTGATGCCTGCCCGTGCTGCGTAGGCCGCTAAAGCCCCTCCCGCATTACCTGCTGTTGGTGTGGCAATGGTTTCTATGCCTAATTCTTTGGCTTTTGATACCGCCATACCTATGCCCCGGGCTTTGAATGAGCCCGTTGGATTACCTGCCTCATTCTTCCAGTAAACATCATTGCCTAAGGTAAATTGCTTCAGGTTTTCTATGGGGATAATGGGTGTAAACCCCTCGCCCATGGTCACAATATTTTCCTCGCCAATAACCGGCAGCAGTTCGCGGTAGCGCCACATGCTTGTGGGCCGGTCTTTTAAAATGGCTTTCTCAAGGGGCTGGCCCAAGTCGTACTGCGCAAACAGCGTGCTGTTACAGCCATCCGTTTTACAAAAGGTATTCGGTACAGATGCATCATATTCGGCACCACATGCCGGGCATTTCAAATTTATTAATCTCGATCCTGTTCCTACTGCCGTATTGCTTATCATATTTTATAAAACCCTGTTTGGGCTGTTTTATTTCACTTCAAATATATCGCCTTTGTTCCATGCTGGCCTTGCCGGGTTCTGTGCAACCAGGTAACCTATCAGGAAGTTGAGCTGCGCGTACTTTTTGCCCGCCTCAAAATCAAAGATGCCGTTTATATCGTCCTGCGGTTTGTGGTAATATTTGGCGCGCCAGGTGGCTACAAAGTCGTTCAGGTTGTTTTTAACATCGGCGGTTTTGGTGCCATATTTTACATGCAGTGCCGGGATACCGGCCAACACAAAGCTGTATTGGTCGCTGCGCACAAAACGCACCTGTTTGGGTTCCGGGTCGGGTTGTACTTCAAGGCCAAGGTAACCCGCCGCCTGCTCAACCTGTGTGGCCAGCGATGAATGCTCAGCGCCCAATGCGGTGATGGATAGCAGCGGCGCAATAATGGTTGGCATATCCGTATTCACATCGGCCACCAGGCTTTTAACGGGCACTGTAGGGTGTTTTGCAAAATAACCCGACCCCAAATCGCCCATTTCTTCGCCGGTCATCAATACAAATAATATGGAACGTTTGGGTTTTACTTTTATCTGGCTGTAGATCTTGGCAATGCCCAATACGCTGGCCGTGCCCGATGCATTATCGTGTGCGCCATTATAAATAGAATCGCCTTCTACCGGTTTGCCAATCCCTAAATGATCAAGGTGGGCGCTGTGAATAACATATTCGTTTTTAAGTTTGGCATCGGTCCCTTCTATTTTACCTATTACATTATAGCTCAAAATATCCTGGTAGGTTGAGGTATAGCTTAGCGTTACCTTTGAATCAATAGTAAAGGAACCCGGCGTACCGGCCTTTAGCTGGTCGGTTATCTGCCGGATATCTTTACCGGCTTGCTGCATTATCGGGTTTAAAACAGCCGCGTTTATTGCTGCCAATACGCTTATTTGTTTATTGTAAGTGGCAGATACAACAACCTCACCTTTATCGCCCAAAACACTGTACGAGCCACGGCTCAGATCGGGCACACGGGAATTTGGCCCGGGCAGCGCGATAAAAACACCTGCCGCGCCGTGATTTGCCGCCACCTTTAAAATATTATCGGTACTCATTACATGCGCCATAACCGATGACGGGAATTTTTCGGGCGCGCCGCGCATAACAATCACCACTTTGCCTTTTACATCAAGCCCTGCATAATCATCATACCCGAGGCCTGGTTCGCTGATGCCATAGCCCGCAAATGCCAGCCCGGCAGTGAGGCTTATTTGGGCAGCCGCCGGGTTTGGGAAAAACAAAAAGCTGCCTTTTGCTGCAGGCTGATTATTTATGGCTAACTGCGCATCTTGCGGAGTGGCTTTGCGCAGGCGTACCTTTTGTAACCATGTGCCGCCTTCGCCGGCGGGCTTAACGTTTACCGCCTTTAGCTGGCCAACCACGTAATCAACTGCCATCTGGTAACCTTCGGTACCCGGGCCGCGGCCTTTTAGTTTGTCGTCGGCCAGGTAAGTGATATCGGCTTTTATTTTATCGGCGCTAACGGCATCCATGGCCTGCTTAACATCGGGCGTTAGCTTTAGCTGTTGGGCAAACCCGGCGCTGGTCAACAAGGTTAAGCCTGTTATGAGTATAAGTTTATGATCCATTATCATGATAATATTGTTTCTGCGGCAAGTTATTAAAACCCTATCCATCAACAAATACTTAGCGATAATGTTACCATTTCGTTATTAAAAGCATTAATAAATAAAACATTACCTTTACTTATTGTTACGTGGTAAACAACATATCGCTATTAAAAATAATGGCAAAAAAGGTCTCCTTTTTTTGGCCCTGCTACTTAGCATTTTTACCTTTTCGGGAGGTAGTGTTGTACAACAAGGAACCACCATTCCCCAATCGGAATGGCTTGTACCCGCTTCGCGAATAATTAAAAGCACTGTTAGTTACGCGCGTATAGTTAGCCGTAACCATAATAAACAATATCTTTTTTTACCCCAACGCCTTCAATTTGCTATCGCGATAGCAATATTTAACCACGCCCTTGCAGCAAGGCAGGCTCAGCAAGCTATCTCCGCGAAACCAAAACAGCGGGTATTTTTGCAAATCCACAATCATATCCCAAAAGCTACAGATCCGCCGCACCAGGCATAAGCACCGTGTTATTTAATTAATTTTTTAACGGCATGGCTATGCTTTGTTCATAGCCTGCGCTTATCTGTATACATGAAAAGGCTCAAAAAAACACTACGGCTTTTCGGCCTGATGCTTTTTTTATTATTAGCTATTGGCGGGGTGTCGCTCACCGGCGCGGCACCAACACCACCCAAAAACCGGAGTATTATTAATACCGAAACCGCCATCAAAAAGAATGACGAAGAGGAGGATGAATCTCCTGCCGGCGAGGCATTTTATGCTTAAAACAAGGCCGGCTGTTTGTAACCGGCCTCTTTAATTTTACAGCATAGATTCTTAAATATTTGTTATTTTAACACCGTGAAACAACGCCTGTTAGTATGCCTGTTATGCCTGCTTGTTATTGCCGGTTGTAAAAAAGATAGTCCTATCAATACTGTTGTACCCCCAACAACCAAGCCCCCCGTAATTTATGAGTTATTTAGCGTAGCCGGAGTGTTGCAAAGCAATATGGTTATACAACGCGATAAGCCCGCTAAAATATGGGGCACCGCTAAACCAACAAGTGTAATTACCATAAACGCAAGCTGGAATAATGCGCCCATAACGGCAACCTCGACAGCCGCAGGAACCTGGGAGGTTTATATCCCGGCATCACCTGCCAATGCGTCGCCGCAAACATTGAGTATTGCCACTCCCGGCGAAACTGATGTTGCTTTTAATAATATTTTAATTGGCGATGTGTGGGTCTGCGCAGGGCAATCAAACATGAATATGCCCGTTGGGCCGCTGGCGCCATCATTTGGTGGTGTTGAAAATTATGCGGCAGAAATTGCCGCGGCTAATTACCCGCAGATCCGGTCGTACACGGTTAAAGAAGATTATGAGTCGGCCCCGGCGGCTGATTTTTCCAGCCCGGCAAGCTGGGTGGTATGCTCCCCGGACAATGCCGGCTCTTTAAGCGCCACCGCTTACTTCTTTGCCCGCAAACTACATACCGACCTACAAGTGCCTATCGGTATTATTGTATCATCGGTTAACGGCAGTTGGTGCGAAACATGGACCAATAAAACCGCCCTGCAAAACGACCCACAGTTATCCGGCTATATTGGCCAGCACCAAAGCTCTACCCTTTTTAACGGAATGATAGCTCCTCTAACCAAGCTATCAGTTAAAGGCTTTACCTGGTACCAGGGCGAAAACAACCAGAAAATGAGCCCCCTAACCGATTATACTAAACTAAACGCCGCCCTTATAAATGGTTGGCGTGCAGAATTTAACCAGGGCGAACTACCTTTTTATTATGTGCAGATAACCCCGTTTGATGATGATAGCAGCGACAACCCCACCCTAAACTACCTGGCCAAATTCCGCGAAACACAGGCTAATGTGCGCGCCGCTGTGCCAGGCGCCGGTATGGTGATAACTATGGATGCGGGGGAAGTAACCAATCACCACCCCCGTTATAAAAAACAGGTTGGCGACCGGCTTGCCTTATTGGCTTTGAGTAACGCCTATGGTAAGCCTGTGCAATCTGTTGGGCCGCAGTATGCATCTTTTACGCCAAATGGAAATACTGTTACCGTAAATTTCACAAGCGGCACCGCTACAGGTTTAAATACTATCGGCAATGCCCCCATCAATCAGTTCTTTTTTGTAGCCGGGGCCGATCAGGTATTCCGTAAAGCCACAGCAACAATAAGCGGTGATAAAATAGTTTTAACCGCGCCTAACGGAACGCCACTACCCGTGGCTGCCGTTCGCTATGCCTTTACCAACTACCCTATTACAAATCTGCAAAGTGCTGCGGGTTTGCCCATGGAGCCATTCCGAACGGATAACTGGTCGAATTAAGAATATCTTCTTAAAACTATACTGATCTTTTTACCATCCGGTGATACCGCCAATTCGCTCATTTAAAACTTTATGTTGTATCTTTCGTTAAATTATTAGCAATTAATTTTTTAACCAAAACCCCTGTATATGAAAATTCGATTTTTGATACCCTCGCTATTTATGTTAGCGGTGGTTGCATCCAGCTGTGTAAGCAGCAAAAAATATAAAGACCTGCAAGCCAGTTACGATAAGCTGGACAGCAACACCCGCGACCTCCGCGGTAAATATTTACTTACCGAACGCAACTTTGCTGTTGCACAGGACCGTGTAAAAAGCCTTGACGAGCAATTGGCTTCTGAACGCTCAAACAATAAACAATTACAATCAGCCCTTGACAAGTGCTTAACCTCAAGCGGGCAGGGTAACGTAAATATTTCTAAACTGGTTGATGAGATCAATAGTTCTAACCGGTATATACAACAATTGGTGAACGCCAAAAACAAAAGCGATTCGCTTAATATGGTATTAACCAACAATCTTACCCGTTCGCTGAGCCAATCTGAAGTGCAGGATGTTGACGTAAAAGTATTGAAAGGGGTTGTTTACATTTCCCTTTCGGATAATATGCTTTACAAATCTGGCAGCTATGACCTAACCGACAAAGCTGGTACCACGCTAAGCAAAATAGCCAAGATCATTAAAGATTACGCCAATTATGATGTGCTGATAGAAGGCAACACTGATAACGTGCCAATTACTATGAAAAACATCCGTAATAACTGGGATTTAAGTGCTTTACGGGCATCATCAGTAGTGCAAGCGCTTCAAACCACCTACCAGGTTGACCCCAAACGTTTAACCGCAGGCGGCCGTGGCGAGTATAACCCAATTGCCGATAATAATACGGCAACGGGCAAGGCGCAAAACAGGCGTACGCAAATTATCATCACCCCTAAACTCGATCAGTTTATGGACCTGATAGGTAAAGCGCCTGAGACAACACCTGCTAAACAATAACAAAACAGCATTTTATACAAGGCGGCCTGTTCGGGTCGCCTTTTTTTGTTGCCATAACTTTTGTAATGATGTGTTACCTTTAACTGTAATGAGTGATGAATTAACAGCTATCATATCCGAAATCAGATGTGATATCCAAAGCATACAAGATGATGTGAATATTTGCCGGGAAACTCATTTTAACAGCCGGGCCAACGCGCTTGATTTTATTGATCTCCATATTATCGACCGGATAAACGCCTTACTACCCGACGCGCCGGATGCGGAACTTCAAAAACTAAAACAGGGTGCCGAAAAAGCAAAACACCGGCTGGAAGAAATAGATACGCATTTATTTAAGCGGCTTTGGGAACAGATCCGCCGCGGAGGCTATACCGAAGAGTCCTTCAAGGCAATGATCCGTAAGTATCTGGGCGAATATCTTAGTCCGCCCAATAAGGTTGGGTACGATACCCTGGATCTTTTTATAAACGGGTTGCTATTTCACCGCCACCTGCCCGAGGCAACTATAGCGCGCGAGCCTGAAATGGTGTTTTACCAGCAAACCCCGGCAAGGATAATTTTAGAGCTGGCAGAGCGGGCCCGACTAATGCCCGATGATGTTTTTTTTGATATCGGTTCGGGCCTTGGGCAGGTGCCCATACTGGTAAATTTGTTAACCGGCGCCAAAACCATAGGGGTTGAATATGAGCCGGCTTATTATAGTTATGCCACAGCGTGTGCATCCCGGCTCAACCTTACCGATGTTACGTTTATTAACACCCTCGCCCAAAAGGGCGATTATGCCGATGGTTCCGTGTTTTTTATGTACACCCCTTTTGAAGGTACGATGATGCAGCAAATGCTGGAGGTGTTAAAAAAAGAATCGCTTAAAAGAACCATACGTATCTTTACTTACGGCCCATGTTCGCCCATTATTGCGCGGCAAAGATGGCTGAGGTGTGTTAATGGGCCGGCAGAGGACACCTATATACTTTATGAATTTAAAAGCCGCGATGGCAATACTCCGACTATCGCCCCTATATCCGGCACTAATTAGGTATATTCGAGAGTTTTATAACCTGTTAGAATGATGCGACCTACATTTATTATTGTATTTGTACTAAGTTTTTGCTTGCTGTGCGCTTGTTATGGATGCCATAGTTCGCCCGCGAAAAAACAAGTTAAAGTAAGTGTAAGCCATGCCGACACGCTTATTAAAGGTAATTTTAACGCCGCGCCACAGCTTAAGTTTGACAGTATTGCAATAGCCGATTTTTTAAAAAAACACCCCAGCCTAAATGGTTTCGCAGCCGAATACGCCAAATTTTACCGCATCAACAAATACCATTATGTATGGTATGATAGCAAGGGGTTAACAGAATCGGCCGGCAACCTCATTAACCACGTTAGCATTCAGCAAAACGACGGTATATTAAAGGAGATCCCTTATAAAGAGGCCTTTTTAAAAATGACCGAAAGTTTTCAGTCGGATAAAACTACCCCGCCATCTATCGCTGTTGAGCTGATGCTGACCGGGCAATACTTTAACTATGCCAAAAATGCATGGGGCGGTGCCGAAGCCGAAAAGGCAAAAGATATAGGCTGGTATTTACCCCGGAAAAAACTTTCGTACACGGATTTGCTGGCGCACAATCTTAAAAGCGATGCTGCCAGCATAGAGCAGGTTGCGGTAATACCGCAGTATATGATGTTAAAAAAGGCCCTGAACCATTATCAGCAAATTGAAAAAACTGAGCCGGACATCCTTTTGCCTTCAAAAGGCCCGCTTAGTATGCTCTCGCCCGGTGATACCTCTGCATTGCTCGTTCAACTAAAAAACAGGCTCAGGCAGCTTGGAGATTCGACGGTTAATTTTTCAAACGTTTACGATACGCTGCTTATCAATGCTGTTATGCATTTTAAAGACCGGCATGGCCTTAAACCTGATGGAAAAATAAACAGCCCCTTTTTGAAACAGTTGAATGTGCCCTTACATCAGCGCATTAACCAAATAATTGTAAACCTGGAGCGAATGCGCTGGATACCGGCAGACGACCACGGCGGTGAGTTTCTGCTGGTTAATATCCCCGAATTTAAACTACACTATTATATAAACAACAGCCCCGAATGGGCCTGTAGCGTGGTGGTTGGGAAATCAATGACCAAAACCGTAATATTTAGCGGGCACCTGCAATACATCGTGTTTAGTCCGTATTGGTACATCCCGCCCAGCATCATTCAAAAGGAAATTAAACCCGGAATTGCACGTAACCCAAACTACCTGGCTAATCACCACATGGAATGGAATGGCGGCAACGTAAGGCAACTTCCCGGTAAAGAAAATTCATTGGGATTGGTAAAATTCATCTTCCCTAACTCCAATAACATCTATTTGCACGATACACCTTCCAAGTCGCTTTTTAATGAGGATGTGCGGGCGTTTAGCCATGGCTGTATCAGGGTTGAGAAACCCGAAGAGCTGGCAGAACTGCTTTTGAAACAAAACCCGGCCTGGACCCCGCAAAAAATTCGCGCTGCAATGAACCGTGGCGTAGAACAATCAGTAGTTTTAAAACAAAAGATACCCGTTTATATAGGTTATTTTACGGCATTTGTTGACCACAATGGGGCACTGAATTTCAGGGATGATATTTATCAGCGGGATGAACCCCTTTTAAAAATGCTGATGAAACCATAGTGCCCAGACCTATTCTGAAAAAACGGATTGTTTTGCATTTATTGATTCAACAAAGTCGCCGGTACTTGCGAACGGGTAGCCTTTGCTTTGCGCCCACCTGATAAACTTTGAAATGCGGTCAACGTATGATATCCCGGAATTATTAATAATGTACCGGGGCAGGCCAAATTTATTGTTCTGATCCAGATCTGTAAACTCCCATGGATGAAAATACAGGTTTAAATAACCATCTTTTTTATACGTGGCAGATGCCAGCCATTTGATAAGAGCAAGCGGAAGGTTATGGAAACTTAACCAAAAAAGGGGGATACGTATTACAGGTGATACAGATGCAGGCAGCTCCAGTAGCTGATGATGGTGATACCATGTCCTGGGGTCGCTGAAATTATTATACCTGCCCGGCAACCAGGTTGGGTTGGTAGACGAGTTATAGCTATAACCCGCATTGATTAACTCATCCGGGTTTACCGGCATCATCCGGGGCATTCTAAACCCGTTTACCTGCGTTCCGGATAACTCTTCCAGCTTCAATTTAGACCGCAACAGATCTTCTGTTGCAAACGCCGAATGAAAAAACCCATGCGAAGCTATTTCATGCCCTTCATTTACAATCTGTGAAATAACCTCGGGGCGATGAACAGCATAGTTAGCCGTACAATAAAACGTTGCCTTAACACCCGTAGACCGCAAAATATCCAGCACGGCGACAGCCCCCTGTGTAGAAACCGAAAGCTGCTCCTCAAAACTGATATTAATGCCATATTCGGCTGGTAAATCAAACTCTTCTAAATCAAAACCCAGTAAGATCATTGGTTATGCGGATAATTCTTCAGGTATACCAAGCAAATTGGTTGTACGTACAATATAATTGGGGCGTTGTTTTGCCTGCATAAATAATTTACCCAGGTACATGCCTATAATGCCCAATACAAATAACTGTAATCCTCCAAAAAAAGCGACGGTAGCAATAAGTGAGGCCCACCCGGAAACCGCTATTAAACCAAAAAAATGACTTAGAAGTATATAAGGAATGTATAAAAGGGATGAAAGCGAAAAAATAAGGCCTATAAACGTGGCCGCATATAAAGGGCGCACGCTGAAAGACATTGTACTATTAAGCGCTAGTTTAAACAACTTGTAAATTGAATAACTTGCCTCGCCGGAAAATCGCGCGGCCGGAGTATATGGGATTCCTTTCTGTTTAAAGCCAACCCATTTTATCATACCCCTGAAAAAGATATCGTATTCGTTTATCTGTTTCAGCTCGGCAACAACTTTTTTATCTATAAGTCTGAAATCGGCAATGCCATCTTCCATCTGAATTTCAGACAGCATATTAACGCCCTTATAAAATAGTTTAGATGCCACCTTCTGAAATGATTTAACATGCTCGTTTGCCTTTTCGCGATAGGTATAAACAACGTCGTAGCCGCTTTCCCAAAGATTTATCATTTCTATTATTAAACGTGGCGGGTGCTGCATATCAGCATCAATTGTTATAACGGCATCGCCATTGGCAAACTCTATACCCGCTTGCAGCGCCCGGTCTTTCCCGAAATTTCTGGACAGTTCAATAAAATAAACATGATGATGCATTTCATGTTGCACCTTTATTTCGTTTAAAGTATTATCGGTACTGCCGTCGTCAACAAAAATACATTCGTAAGTATAGTTAATATCGCTAAAAAGCTTTTGAAGCTCACTAACCATATAACTGATATTACGCTCTTCATTATGAGCGGGGATAATTATAGAAATCTTACGCATAGGGGTATTGATGATGTAAAGATACTACTGTAATCTAAATGTTACAAGTCGTGCGCCATGTAACGAAAACATTACAACAAGAGGACAAAATCTAATAAAAATGTTACAATTAAAGCATTACGCAACTATGCGGACGGATATAACACCCAAATGATTATTTTTCTCCTTTAGGTTAGCTGATAAAGACTTGTTCAGCGTTTTATGAAAACACTATTTAGCAACTTCTGGGGCTCCTTCGTCAGAAAATTTAGCGGTAAGGGTTTCGTGTATTATTTTAAGCCAGATTAGCAGGCATGGTAAGGCCTTTAATTTATAAGGCCGGATATAAGTGACGCTGATGTTTTTTATAAAAACATCAGCAAAAGGGAAGCTGGTAATAATAATCGCAAAAACCAATAAAGAAATCTCCAGGATAGTAACCGGGCGGTTTAAATTCATAAACCAGATGGCAACTCCGCTAAAAGCAATGATGTACGTAGCCGATTCGGCCGAACTGCTGAATATGACGGTGAAAATCAACACCGAAGCGAGGATCAGCAACTGATACCTGGCCGACTTAAAATGCTTTACCCTTATATAAGATAAGGCGAACAGAAACATAGCCGGAGCTATCACATATATGTTTTTAAACCCGGGATAGTTAAAAACCCTGCGAATGATACCCATTACAGAAATATCCTGCATGTCCGAACCTGCATTTTCCGCATTTTTTGCCACCAGGTCATGGTACCAGGCCGAATACGTTTTTAAAATAAATTCGGGCGAAGATATAGCCATTGGCAATACAAATAACACTACCGACCAAAAAACAAGACTGGCTATTAGTTTAAGTTTATGATCAGAAAAGAAAAAGAATGCCAACCCAACTATCCCGTATAATTTGGTAAACGTTCCCAGGGCTATCATCAGTGCTGCCCAAAAGTCTTGTTCCTTCCTGATAAAATAAAAGCTGAATATAATAAGCGCGGTTATGATGGGGTTAAACTGAAAAAAAATTGATGAGGCTATTATTTCGTTAGTACATAATAGCAGGATGATCATATAGCTATTGTTTTTAAGCGGCAACAATTGTATGGCTTTGAACAATATAAAAGCATTAAACAGCACCCAAAGCATTGCCCCAACGCCGTCGGGCAGTAAGGCAAAAGGGGCTATGATCAACGAGAAAACCGGCCCGTAATGATTGCGGTCATAATAATATTCGGGCTGTGGGGTATACAGGCTTTGTTGGTGGATTACATTTAAAAAATTATGCTTAAAAATAAGATAGTTATTGGGTGGCTGATGGCTTATTAACCCGCGCAATACAATAAAGAGCCCTATTCCAAACCAAATGGTATATACAAACCTTTTATCGTAAATTAGTTTGGTGAGGCCTTGCTTTACACCGGGGAGATAGTTTTTTATACTTGCTTTAAACATGGTTTAGGGGTATTTGACATGGGCGTTTTTGCTAAAGAACAGGCAAATTTAGGATATGTAGTGCTAATAAATACATCCGGCAGGGTAAGCAGCAAGGCCCCCTAAAGTATAGATTTAGAAGGCCTTGTTGTTTAATTGGTATCGCTTTTGTCGGGATGGCAGGATTCGAACCTGCGGCCTCCACATCCCAAATGTGGCGCGATACCGGGCTACGCTACATCCCGAAAATTCAGGCTGCAAATATAGCAATGGGAATTAATTCGGCAAGGGCTAAGTGCTAAACACGGTATAAATACTCATTCCGGCACTTGAAACCTGAAGAAACTTAATAAGTTGAAAAGTTTTGCATGCTTATTTTCACAACAATCGTGTACCTGTTATGAGGATGTTGTTACTGCACCAATAACAAAAAAGCATATCCAATCGGTTATTAAACCGTTCAAATATGCTCATGTACTTTCGTCGGGATGGCGGGATTCGAACCCACGACCTCCAGCACCCCATGCTGGCGCGATACCGGGCTACGCTACATCCCGAAAATTTCGGTTACAAATATAATAAGTCTAATTTGATGTTAAAACCCGGCACTAGCCTATACTATAATTTTTTATAAACATCCAGCGGCGGGCCAACCCGCTCAAAACCATGCTCTTTTCTAAATGCATCCAATTCGGCTTCCGATTTTCCTTTCATTAACCCATCGCTAAGCGCCTGGAAACAGGCCTCCATTTTACCCGCCGGCTGAAAAGTAGTGAGCATTTTTCCAATCCCCTCGTCCCCTATTTTGGTAAAGGCATGCGGCACCCCTCTTGGACCAAATACGCTATCGCCCGCTTTTACATGATACAGCTGGTCGCCAACTTTAATTTTAAACTCCCCTTCCAGGATATACCACCATTCGTCCTGATCGGGGTGCACATGCAGGTTTGGCCCGCCTTTTTTTACACGGGTAGATTCATAAACATACATATCGCCTTCGGTATCGGCGGTAGATATTTTTGTAAAAAAGGTGTCCCCCTAAAATAAGGTCATGGGTTTTTCGGCACGGCCTTTACCGGCATCTACTTTATAGCCTTTTTTCTCCCTGATTTTTGCCGCACCACGGGCAAGGCTTGTGAATGGGAATGACAGGTACGCACCCGTAGCAATAAACATTTGGATAAAAGTGTTACGTTTCATAGGTTGTATTATTTAAATACAATATACTACTAACCAGATATTTATCAAAAAAATTTATTCACCGGAACTTTTAGAAACAGTTGCTTATAGTGGCGGGCATTTTCATAACTGTGAAATATAGGGCTACATCCCC